>Ga0209186_1000570_pt1 | contig 29321 bp, 30 predicted proteins | sample SidtaG_FD_187426 | JGI IMG/M metagenome (GOLD analysis project Ga0209186, IMG submission 187426) | Marine algal microbial communities from Sidmouth, United Kingdom - Sidmouth_Male2 metaG (SPAdes) (version 2) | ecosystem: Host-associated > Algae > Red algae > Unclassified | place: Sidmouth...
TCTACCAGAGCTTGACGACGATGATGATGATGATGATTATGACAAGCCCAAACAAAAATAAAATCAGAATAGGTAGCTGGCATAGTCTATTTGCGATAATAAACGCCACACTTCTTACTCTCTGACGATATTCATTTGTCTATTATGACGTCTTTCTATCGACAATCCGGATCATTGATGACCGGCAATAAGCGGTGCAGCGAGTTGGCTGCAGAATTCGGCACGCCTCTTTACGTGTACAACCGCGCCAGTATCGAACAGGCCTTTCGTGAATTTGCTGATGCGCTTGATGGTTCCGACCATTTGATCTGTTACGCCGTCAAAGCCAATAGTAATCTGGCGATTCTCGACACCTTGGCACGGTTGGGCTCGGGTTTCGATATCGTGTCCATTGGTGAGCTGAAGCGCGTGTTGGCAGCAGGTGGAAAGCCATCCAAAATCGTTTTCTCGGGCGTGGGCAAAAATGTGCGTGAGATGGCAGCAGCGCTAGAAGCAGGCATCCGTTGCTTCAATGTGGAGTCTGTATCCGAACTTGATCGGCTGGCTGAGGTTGCCAGCACACATGGCGTGGTTGCGCCTGTGTCGCTGCGTATCAATCCCGATGTCGACGCCATGACCCATCCCTATATCTCGACAGGATTAAAAGAGAACAAGTTTGGTATCAATATGCGTGATGCCATGCAAGCTTATCGCCGCGCTGCAGAACATCCATCGATAGATATTCAAGGTATCGATTGTCATATAGGTTCGCAGCTCACCAGTCTGGCGCCCTATGAAGACGCTGTGAAACTATTGGTTTGCATGGTGGATACACTGGCTGAAGAAGGTATTCAGTTGACTCACATTGATGTCGGTGGCGGTCAGGGTATTCGCTACACAGAGGAGGACGCCAATCTGGATGTGGCTGCATGGGCTGATTGCGTCAAGCGTGTTGTTGGCGACAGAAAGCTTCAAATTCTGGTTGAGCCGGGGCGCTATATCGTTGGGCAGGCAGGCGTTCTGTTAACACGCGTCGAATACCTGAAAAGCAACGATGACAGGCATTTTGCGATCGTTGATGCCGCCATGAACGATCTGATAAGACCTGCCTTGTACAGTGCATGGCAGGCGATAGAGGAGGTAGAGATGCATGAGCGCGAGCCACGCGTCTATGACGTGGTGGGACCCATTTGCGAGTCGGCAGATTTTCTGGGTAAGCAGCGCAAGCTTGCAATTGCGGAAAACGATCTTCTTTGTGTGCGCTCTGCAGGGGCTTATGGATTCGTGATGAGTTCAAATTATAATACCCGGCCTCGAGCGGCAGAGGTGATGGTCGATGGTGACAAGGCGTTCCTGGTTCGTTCAAGAGAGGAGACAGAGGCCTTGTTTGCACAGGAATTCGTATTGCCGTGAGCGTTTTGGACTTCACGAAGATGCACGGACTGGGCAATGACTTCATGGTCGTTGACAATCTGGATGGTCGTCTTCAGTTTGATAACGATGTGGTTCGCCGCTGGTCTGATCGGCATACTGGTATCGGTTTTGATCAGCTGCTCGTTGTTAGCGCCCCATCAGTTGAGTCGGTAGAATTTGACTATCGAATATTCAATGCCGATGGTAACGAGGTAGAGCATTGTGGCAATGGTGCTCGCTGTTTTGCACGTTTTGTTACCGACAAGGGCTTAACGCAGAGTAACTCTGTCAAGGTTAATACGGCTCTGGGGGTGATTACACTGGAATTGCAGGACGATGACCAAGTTATGGTGCAGATGGGTGTGCCGCAATTCGAGCCTGCCAGCATTCCATTTGTTGCGCCGAAACGTCGTGATTTTTACGCGCTGGATGTCGACGGACAAATCTTCGAGGTGGGTACAGCGAGTATCGGAAATCCGCATGTACTTATTACTGTTGATGATCTATGTGTAGCAGATGTCGAACGTATTGGGCCATTAGTTGAAAAACATAAAAATTTTCCCAATCGAGTCAATGTTGGTTTCATGCAGATAATCGATCGTCAGCACATAAGACTGCGCGTGTTTGAACGTGGTGTTGGAGAGACAAGAGCCTGTGGTACCGGGGCTTGTGCGGCGGTTGCCATTGCACACTCACAAGACCGGCTTGACAATTCGACAGTTGTAAGCTTACCCGGTGGTGATTTGAAAATACATTGGCCTAATGTGAAAGCTTCGATTGAAATGACTGGCTCATGTTCTACAGTCTTCGAGGGACAAATAAGAATGTAACGATAATATGCAACCAGAACAGACCAACCTTAACGGCGAAATCACTAACGACGCCGTTATTGAGCACTTGCTGAGACACCCGGAATTCTTTATGGGTAATCAGGATATTCTGACCAGGCTGCGAGTACCGCATAATTCAGGCAAGGCTGTCTCGTTAATCGAAAAGCAGGTTAGCGTACTGCGCAGCAAATGCACCCACCTGGAAAAAAGCCTGCTTGATCTCATTGCCGTAGCTCGGCAGAACGAGATAGTGCACCAACGGCTGCATCTGCTCAATCAGGAGATAATCACCGCACCGACGCTTGCAGAAATTGTTGCCCTTACCCAGAGTTGTTTGCGGGAAAGTTTCAATGCCGAGTCGGTGCATCTGATGCTGATAGCGCCTGCGCCCAAGAGAGCGTCGCGCAAGAAGGTAGCAAACAAGCGTGCTGAAACCAGAAGCCCACCGCGCAAGCGCGCTACAAAGCTTGAGCAATTTGAGGGCGCTGTTACTGTGCGACACACCGATAAACGGGCGAAGCAGTTTGATGAGCTGTTTGAAGGTGGCAGCACCGTGTGTGGGATGCCCAGCGATGCGCAATTGATGGCGATAGTGGGCAGTAATCATGCCGAAGTCGGCTCGGCTGCCATGATCCCGCTACACTATAAGCGCAAGCTTGGCGTAGTGATGCTCACCAGTCGTGATGAGTCGCGCTTTGGTGTGGGTAAAGGCGTCATGTTTTTGAACCAGTTGGGAGAGCTTCTCAGCCGCCGAATTCATAGCTATGGCGCTCATGTTCAGGAAGCTGGCAAGTGAGTGACTTTCAAAGTGCGATAGATCAGTATCTGGAAGAACTGGCAGTTGCGCGACGGGCATCGCCCCACACGGTCAGCAATTATGCTCGGGATCTCAAAGCGGTTGCTCGCTCGGCCGCCGCGCGTGAGCTGGAAAACTGGCAATCTCTGTGCGCCAATGATGTGCGTGCCATTGTGGCCGAACAACATCGTGATGGCATAGCCGGCCGTAGTCTTGCGCGACGTTTATCTGCGCTACGCGGCTTATACAATTTCATGATCGATCACGGTATTGCCAGGATCAATCCGGCGCAGGATATTCTGGCACCCAAGGACAAAAAGGCGCTTCCTGCTACCCTTGCACCAGAAGAGGTCAGCAGATTACTAGCCCAGAACCTCAATGATCCTATGGTCTGTCGTGATCTGGCCATGTTCGAGCTCATGTATTCATCAGGCTTGCGTCTGGCGGAGCTAGTGAACATCGATCTGGCTGATCTTGACTTGGGCGTCGGTCAAGTGCGGGTTACGGGTAAAGGCAGCAAGGTGCGTGATCTGCCAGTGGGTGAGCATGCTGTTGACGCCATCAACAAATGGCTGGGCTACAGGCGTAGTCTTCCCGGAGCCGACTGTTCCGCTGTGTTCCTGAGTTCACGTGGAAAGCGAATAGCGCCCAGAACCGTACAGATGAGATTGAAAAAACTGGCAGAGTCCCAAGGGCTGGATCGGGATTGTTACCCACACATGTTGCGGCATTCTTTTGCCAGTCATTTGCTGGAGAGCAGCGGTGATTTGCGAGCGGTGCAAGAGCTGTTAGGCCATGCTGACATCAGCACTACTCAAATCTATACCCATCTGGACTTCCAGCATCTGGCAAAGGTTTATGATGAATCTCATCCTCGAGCACGCTGTGGTAAAGTCCCCGAAGAAGGCTAAGCGGTGTTTTGAATCAAGTAAACGAGTGATCAGGGTTTTGCGCGCGTACTGACAGTTTGATCCCTATTTAGCTCATCTACTCAGTATCATGGCTCTGAAGCCGATGTGAAGCAGCACCCGGTTTCGCCTGGGGGGATTAGCTACCATAGGATAAGTCATGGATTTAAAGCTTGTTCTTCAAGCCAGTCTGTTCATGAGAGAACTGCAACGCTCTCGATTGCTTCCGAACAATGGATGAATAGAGACTGCTGTATCGAGGCGGCTGCATTATGTGCTTTCTGCTTTCTTGATACCTCACATTTCAGTACTTATTCAACCGAACGCCCGTTATGCCACCAAACCCTGCATTACGCATTGCAATTTTAATCAACAGCACTCGTATTCCCGAGTGGCAATATCAGATGTTGAAAAAAATTCAACTGAGCGGCGACGGAATCATTGTGCTGGCCGTAGTACGCGGCAAAACGGATCAGAGCACAGTAGTGCCGGTAAAAAGCTCTCTTGCCTTGTCGCTGTTTTCTCGCTACATAATCTGGGATAGAAAGAAGTTTTCCCAGCCTCCCGATCCGTTTGCCGAACGCACCCTGGATGATTTGGAAGGCTCCATAGCCACACTGACCTTGACGCCTGAGACTACGCGCTGGGACGACAGCCTGAGCCTCAATGATATTGATACTTTGCTAGAGCACCGTGCTGACATTATCATCCGATTGGGTTGGAGAATATTGAAAGGTCGGCTTCTTGAGCTTCCACGATACGGAGTTTGGTCATATCACCACGGTGACAATCAAGTCAACCGGGGCGGCCCACCCGGAGTCTGGGAGCGTTATCACGGCCAGATTTGCGCTGGTGTCACTCTACAAGTGCTCAGTGAGAAGCTGGATGACGGGTTTGTACTCGACCGCTCTTTTACGGCTACAGACAAATCTTCGATAAAGAAAACGCGCGATAAGTTGTACTGGCGCTCTGTTGATATGTTACCCCGCAAACTGTCAGAGCTTCGTCAAACAGGTTTTGATGCGTTGAAAGAGCGCGCACGATCGATTGGTCCACCATTGAGTTTCTATTCCCAGCCCTTGCTCTCGGAAAAAAAGATGAGCTTGAAGCACGTTCTGCACTACATAGGACTAGGTTTGTATGCCTATGGAAAACAGGTAGTATTCAGCCGTCGTTTTGAAGAGAAGTGGGTGCTGTATTTTCGTCTGGGTGATGAGATGTCAACATCAATCTGGCAATTCACCAAGATAGAATCACCGAACGATCGTTACTGGGCCGACCCCTTCGTCATCAAACGTGAGGGTATCTATTACGTTTTTGTGGAAGAGTACCTGTACAGCATGCGACGCGGCCGTATAGCGGTCATCCCTGTTAGTGAAGAGGGTACCGTTGGTGAGGTAAAAACAGTGTTAGAACCCGACTATCACCTGTCATATCCTTTTTTGTTCGAACATGACGGGCAGATGTATATGATTCCAGAATCGGGTGAAAACCGTACAATCGATCTGTATAAATGCGTAAGCTTTCCCGATCAGTGGGTCCACGTAAGGACGTTGATGAAAGACATCTATGCTGTCGATACCACCTTGTACGAACAAGAAGGTCGTTGGTGGATGTTCACTAATTTGCGTGACACTGATGGTGGCAACACACACGATGAACTTCATCTGCTATCAGCAGATTATTTTATGGACGATGAGTGGACACCGCATCCTCAGCGTGTAGTGGTATCTGATGTACGCTGCGCAAGACCTGCTGGCGCCTTGTTCAAGAAGAATGGAAGGCTTTTTCGACCAGCACAGGATTGCAGTGTGGACTATGGTTTTGCCTTGCAGCTGCAAGAAATCACGCAGCTAAGTGAAGAGCACTATCAGGAAACCCCGGTAAGCCGAATAACACCCGATTGGAATAACCAGGTCAGGGGTGTTCATACCTTTAATCACGCGGATGGAATGACGATTGTTGATGCAAAAACGTATATAAAGAAGAGCGACGTTATCTAGCCCGTTCCTGTATTCGGTTGCCTGCGTTGACCTTGGGTACAGAAGGCTATTTCGGTGCTGGTACGTACGCTTAAAGTATCGCCGGTTATGAAAATCGATCTTTCAGTGATTGAGTTGTTTTTACTTCTGGCGCTCACTCTTCTGACAGTCTTCTATCACTCTGGTGCGTCAATCAATGAATACTGACTGAACAGTCCATTGCTCTGAAGACATTTGTGCAATTGCACCTTGCGAGTCCGACCACTTTGAGCCGCGATAAATTTATCACCTTCCTGATACAGGTAGGGTGGCAGTAACATCGTCTGCAACACGGTGTTCTGAAACTTGCAGGCAATGATCACCGCATTTTCACTGACCTCACCCATTGAATGTTGCCAAGCCTTGGCTTCTTCCTCGAGTTGCGTATCGCGCGTGACATGAACGGGAAGTACGGTGCGAGCAAGAAATTCAACGCCGATAGTGATGCCTTCACCACTCGTTGCACGTACCCAGCGTATGACTCCCATCAGCGCCTCAATCTTGTTGCTTTGCGATGTTTGTGGACTCAACAGAGCCTTGTCGTTGGCAGTGACGCTGATAAGCTCACCGACCTGCACCAGGCCTGCCCGACAAGCAGGACTATGCAGTTGCACACCGTGTAGAGTCTCATTGGTGACGACCCAATTGGACTCATGATCGGCAGGTATCTCGGTGGGTCGATGCAGTAGGTAGGCGCAGATCTCCTTGTGGCCCAGAACCACCCGCTTGGGTTGTTTGGTAATCTGCCGGGCAAGTCGTCTATGCCGCGAACGTGCCATGGCTACGTGCAGGCGTGCCAGAGATTGTCGTTCAAGGGTGTCTTTACCCGGACTGGCATCCGAGGCAATGGCAATGTTGCCTGAGATCTGGTTTATCCGATAAAGCACTGGCGCAATGCTGAACCATCGAACATCGTCCTGGTTTGCACTGAGCACGCTTGCGGAGGGCTCTGGACGCGATCCTTGTCTCAAGTCGATGGCAAAGTCGGTATTACCGGCCGTACGAGGTGGCCGTTGACGTTCAATATGGATGTCGGCTACCGCACCACGCAGAAATTCCAGAACCAGCGGAAGCTGCCTTGGACGTTGCTGAGACAGATCGGCAACGCTTAGCAACAGGACAAAGCGATAGTGATCCTGCAGTGACAACAGCTCGGAGCCCTGTTGTGAGGACAATAGCTTGTGCTCTTCGGCCAGGGCATAGAGCTGATGGGCATCTTCGATCAGCGCGTCAGGAAATACTCGAAACCCGTGGACAACCGCTTCGGCTTGTCGGGCAAGAGCTTGCATGGCGCGCCTGGCGTCGTCAGCCAAGGGCTTTTTGCTGTCGGACAGCAATATCTTGAATGCAAAGGCCTCCTCTCGCAAAAGCGAATCGCGCAGGCGCGCATGACGGGAAAATTCACGGGTCAGGGGTAAAGGCTGAGCATCGCTTAGCTCATTGAGCTGGCGGTGAAGATCACGCAGGACCGGGATAAAACAACTGATTACCGAGCGCCGCTGATCGACGTCGTTGTGCAGACGATTGCTGTGTTTGAGCCCGCTGTATACTTTGCGTGCGTCGGCCTCTGAGCCCAGCGGATTGAGTTCTGCCAGCCAGTGCGCAACGCCTTCAGGGTTAACTGGGAAACTGCCCGTATCGGCAACGGTTCTATGGGGCACGGTTAGTTGCATGGCAGCAGGCTAGCACACCATGCATCAAAGGTTCAGTGTCGAACAGCACAAGGTGCTCAACAGGTACACTGGGCATCAACAAATTCGAGGATCAGATAGCATGGAGCAGTTCCGGGGGACTACCATTTGTTCGGTACGCCGAGGTAATCAGGTGGTCATCGGTGGAGATGGTCAGGTGAGCATGGGTAATGTGATCATGAAAGGCAATGCGCGTAAAGTGCGCAGGCTTTACAAGGATCGCGTGCTGGCAGGATTTGCCGGGGGTACAGCTGATGCATTTACGCTGTTTGAGCGTTTTGAGGCCAAACTCGAAGCCCACAATGGCCAGCTAACAAGGGCCGCTGTAGAGCTTGCCAAAGATTGGCGTACAGATCGCATGTTGCGTCGTCTGGAAGCATTGCTGGCGGTGGCAGACGAGACGGCGTCACTGGTGATTACTGGCAACGGCGATGTCATTGAGCCTGAGGGCGGGATTATTGCGATTGGCTCTGGCGGTGATTTTGCCAAGTCGGCGGCTAGAGCCCTGCTGGCACATACCGAGCTCAGCGCTGAAGAGATCGTACGTTACAGCCTTGAAACGGCGGCTGATATCTGCATCTATACCAATAACAATTTGACAATCGAGACGCTTGATAAAGATGTCTAACATGACACCGCGTGAGATCGTCCAAGAGCTGGACAAACATATTATTGGCCAGAGTTCGGCCAAAAGAGCGGTGGCTATTGCCTTGCGTAACCGCTGGCGTCGTCAACAACTTGATGATCATCTGAAAGACGAAGTGACGCCCAAGAATATTCTTATGATCGGCCCCACAGGGGTCGGCAAGACCGAGATAGCACGCAGGCTGGCGCGTCTGGCCAATGCGCCTTTCATCAAGGTAGAGGCCACCAAATTCACCGAAGTGGGCTATGTTGGACGAGATGTCGAATCCATCATCCGCGACCTGGCAGATGTGGCATTGAAAGAGACCCGCGAACAAGCCAAACAGAAGATGCGCAACCGTGCCGAAGATGCAGCCGAGGAGCGGGTGCTGGATGTCTTTTTGCCACCGGCATCCGCTGCTGGATTCAATGTCACCGAGACACCTGAGAGCAGCACGCGACAAAAATTTCGTAAAAAACTGCGTGAGGGAGATCTTGACGAAAAAGAAATTGAGATCGATGTGAGTCAGCACACTGCAGGGGTCGAGATCATGGCGCCGCCAGGTATGGAAGAGATGTCTCAGCAGTTGCAAGGCATGTTTCAGAATCTGGGTAATGAGCGCACCAAAAAACGCAAGATGCCCGTCAAGGAAGCGATGAAATTACTCATCGATGAAGAAGCTGGCAAGCTGGTTAACGACGAGGACATGAAAACTCAGGCACTCAACAACATCGAGCAGAACGGTATTGTCTTTATTGATGAAATCGATAAGGTTGCACGCGGTGCTGATCGTGGTAGTGGAGGTGACATCTCTCGTGAAGGCGTACAAAGAGACCTACTGCCATTGATCGAAGGCAGCACGGTGTCGACCAAATTCGGCATGGTCAAGACTGATCATATTCTGTTTATCGCCTGTGGTGCATTTCATCTGTCCAAACCCTCGGATCTCATACCAGAGCTGCAAGGACGGCTACCTATCCGTGTGGAACTCGAGGCGCTGAGTACACAGGATTTTCAGCGCATACTCAGCGAGCCTGATGCCTCCCTGACAGAACAGGCCACAGCCCTGCTGGGTACTGAGAGCGTCACGCTGAATTTTTCGGAGACGGGAATTGCCCGTATTGCAGAAGTGGCGTGGCAGGTGAACGAGAGCACCGAAAATATTGGTGCGCGCCGATTGCACACGGTGATGGAGAGACTACTGGAACAAGCCTCTTTTGATGCTTCTGATAATGCGGGTAGTACCGTGACAGTGGACGCAGACTTCGTTGATAACCATCTGGGTGATCTGGTTCAGGATGTCGATTTGAGTCGTTATATTCTTTAGACACTTTTAATTGACCCCAGTAGTGATCCCCGTAGTGACTCCAGTGTTGACTAACAATTTAATTTGACCATTGACGCGTAAAACACAGTTAATCATGCCAAGACCAACCGATATCAAGTTGCACCAGAAGAGCCGAGTACTGGAGGTTAGTTTCGATGATGGCTTTGAGTGCAATCTGACCTGTGAGTATCTGAGAATCAATTCGCCATCTGCCGAAGTGCAAGGGCACGGTCCGGGACAGGAAGTGTTGCAGGTGGGTAAAAAAGAGGTTGGTATCACGAGTATGGAGCCCAGCGGAAATTATGCGTTAAAAATACATTTTGATGATGGGCATAACTCCGGATTGTTTACCTGGGACTACCTGTACGGTCTTGGTAAGCACTACGAAGAGAACTGGCAACGTTATCTTGATCAGCTTAAAGCTGCGGGAAGAAGCCGAAAAGCCTAGCCTTGTACAGACAACAATTAAATTGATCCAGCACGCAAGCTACGAGGTATGCAAGTTGTGAATGATAACAAGACACATTTTGGCTATCAAAGAGTCGATACTGCCGCCAAGGCTGGCATGGTCGGGCAGGTTTTTGACTCAGTAGCGTCGAAGTATGACGTCATGAACGATGTCATGTCCTTCGGTGTGCACAGATTGTGGAAGCGCTTTACGGTTTCCCAGGCAGCAGTGCGTCCGGGACAAACGGTACTTGATCTTGCAGGGGGTACTGGAGACCTGGCGGCAAAATTTTCGAAACGTGTGGGTTCACAAGGACGGGTTGTGCTGTCGGATATCAACAATGCCATGCTGACTACCGGAAGAAACAGACTCGCCGATGACGGGCTCATTGGCAATCTTGACTATGCACAGGCTAATGCTGAGGCCTTGCCATTTGCCGATGACAGCTTTGATTGCATCACGATGGCATTTGGTTTGCGCAATGTCACCGACAAGGCGCAAGCGCTACAGTCCATGCTCCGTGTGCTTAAACCCGGTGGCAAACTGCTTGTGCTTGAATTCTCCAAACCGGTGCTGCCATTACTCAGTAAAGCCTATGACGCCTACTCTTTTTCTGCCTTGCCGCTGATGGGCAAACTGGTTGCCAACGATGCCGAAAGTTATCGCTACCTTGCAGAATCCATCCGTATGCATCCCGATCAAGAAACACTTGAACTCATGATGCAAGAGGCGGGTTTTGCGAAAACCGGTTATCACAACCTGACGGGTGGTGTGGTCGCCTTGCATAAAGGCTACAAAATCTAGTCAATCACGCACATGAATCTGCCTTTCCCAGTCGCGTTGGCGCTTGAAAAAGCGATAAACGCCGTGCTTAGCCTGGATCCTGAAACGTGTGAGCGTCTGGAGAGCATTGATGGGTGTGTTGTGCGCATCAATGTAACGCGACCGACCTTGGCCGTGATGCTGGCAGTGGCAGATGGCAAGATTTTTCTGTCACAGGTCGATAATACAAGTGGTGCAGACCCTGACGTCGATGTGGTGATTTCGGGCTCGTTGCTGGCGCTGCGATCACTGCTGGACGGGAACGATGCCGTCTACACAGGCGATGTCACCATCGAAGGTGACATTGGCATCAGTCAGAACCTGAAACAGATTGTTGCGCGTGTTGATCCTGACTGGCAAGACGCTATTTCACCTTACCTGGGTGACACATTGACGCATCGTCTGGATAGGGCGCAGTCTCGATTTGCTGACTGGGTTCAACGCAGTGGCAGCAGTGCCCGCTCGAACACTAGCGAGTACCTGCAAGAGGAGATAGAGCTGTTGGCGCCCAATGCCGAGGTACACGACTTTTGTCGTCAGGTAGATACCTTGCGGGCAGATGCAGACCGACTGGCAGTACGTATACAAAGGCTGGAAGCTTCCATTGCATCTGAGACAGCCGAGCCGTAGAACATGCTGACGCATATCGCCCGATTTGCAAAGATAGAGCGCGTGATGGTCAAGTACGCTCTTGAAGAGCTGTTTCTCGATGCAACCCCTTTAAAAGCTTTAAAGCATGTGTTTCTGTTATCGCCCACTCGCTGGATGAACAAGGACACGCGCACGCTCCCACGAGCACAGCGAATTCGTCTGGCACTCGAAGACCTTGGTCCGGTGTTTGTCAAACTCGGTCAGGTACTATCCACGCGACGCGATCTTCTACCTGACGATATCGGTGATGAACTCACGTTGCTACAGGATAAGGTCAGACCTTTTTCAAGTTATCTTGCACGTGAACAGATAGAAGCTGAGCTAAACGAGTCCATCGAGACACTGTTTCATAGTTTTGAGGATGCACCAATAGCCTCAGCATCCATTGCACAAGTGCATGGTGCGGTCTTGCATGATGGATCAGAAGTGGTTGTCAAGGTGCTTCGACCCGGCATCAGAGAGACCATTGATCGTGATGTCAGCCTCATGTTCATTCTGGCTGATATGGCCGCCGCCGTTTTACGCGATGGTAAACGCCTGCGCCCTCGAGAGGTGGTGGTAGAGTACGAACGCACCATTCATGGTGAACTGGATCTGGTTGCCGAGGCGACCAATGCCGTGGTTTTGCGCAATAATTTCAAAGACAGCAAAACATTGTACATTCCAGAGATTTTCTGGTCCCTGACGCGTAGCTCAGTGATGGTTCAGGAGCGCATTGACGGCATTCCGATCCGCGACATCGCGGCAATGGAGGCCATCGGCATGGACATGAAAAAGCTGGCCGAGCACGGTGTGGAAATTTTCTACACGCAGGTTTTCGACCATAACTTTTTTCACGCAGATATGCATCCGGGTAATATCTTTGTCTCGCGGCAGACGCCTGAACATCCTCAATACATAGCGGTTGATTTCGGCATTGTCGGCTCATTGACCGATGAGGATCAGCGCTATATCGGCGAAAATTTACTGGCGTTTTTCCAACGCGACTATCGTCGCGTGGCACAATTGCATATTGACTCCGGGTGGGTGCCACGCGATACACGAGTCAGCGAACTGGAGGCAGGTGTTCGCGCTGTTTGCGAACCTATCTTTGAAAAGCCGTTGTCAGAGATATCATTCGGCCAGGTATTGCTGCAGTTGTTTCATGTTGCCAGACGCTTCGAGATGGAAGTTCAGCCACAACTAGTGCTACTTCAGAAAACACTGTTGAATATTGAAGGTCTGGGTCGTCAGCTTTATCCTGACCTTGACTTGTGGGCAACCGGTAAACCGTTCTTGCAGCGTTGGGTCCTGAAGTCCAACAATCCACAAACGGTAATCAAACGATTTGTCGATCAGGCGCCTGCGATTTTAAAAGCCATGCCTGATATGCCGATGCTTGTACATGATTATCTCAAGTTACAAAATCATGCGGCCACAATGGCAACGTCTGCTTCTGGTAATCGAGAAATACCTCTTAACCACGCGCAGACGCAGCAAAGTGCTGTTGCGCTGAGGCGATCCATTGCCGGTGCCAGTCTGGTGATAGTGGCAGGGCTACTAGGGGCCGCTTCCATGATCAGCGATGGCGGTGAGATACGATGGTGGATCTGGTTACCAGGGTTGTCGGGTATGGTTTTACTCGCGGTGGGTGTCAGAAAGCTTTAGGGCAGTTTTCCTTGCGTCCCGTTACATTTTGCCACTGCCTAATCGCCTGCGTAGCCGATTAATTTCTGCCGCGCAGGCTTACGTGTAACTCTTTTATCATTGCGACAAGCTCTGGATTCAGCAGGCTGCAGAGCTTTTAGCTTGTGATCGGTTTCTTATTCTTGCCGGACAATGACCTTGCGAAAGGTGCGAGGACTATAAGTTGTTACCCCCATGGCCGCTAGATTGCATTGATGAGTGCAACCAGGAATTTGTCTTCCAACTATGCAAATACAATTTTCAGAACCTCTGTGGGATGAAGGCATATCCTCATTCCTGACAGGTGAGTATGAGAAAAAGCAAGCGCCGCTGACAACTATCGATCTCCAGAAGCTGGCGAGTGACCAGGCCGTGAGAGTTGGTGATCTGCTTGAAACGTTGTTCCTTCTGGCCGTTCATGGTGATTGGCATTATTGCGATGAGGAAGGCAACTCGAAGACTCTGGATGAGGATGCACTGGATGACTTTTATGCCAAGGGACGTATTGGTCCCGAGGACATGGCAGCCTTTGACGGTGTCTGGTTGCCTTCTGTTTAGGGTGTTTGCGGCTTGTAAGCGAATGTTAGTGTTCTATGGCTACACTTGGCATACCGTCGCCGTCATCGCTGAAGAAGTCGACCTCTCCTGTTTCCAGCGCATACTCAGCGCCCACTATTTGTAGTCCTTCATTGGCTACCAGCCCTTCCAGAATTTGCGATCCGTGCCGAAGCTGAGACACAGATGCGCGTATATTTGCCCGTGTTGCGAGCCTGATCAGCTGATTATCTTTGGTATCCAGACCGGCTTCGAGTAGTGTTTGCACCGAAGGTTGGATGCGATTGACAATGGATTGCAGGTTGGGCGAGCGATTACTCGACGGTCGCTTGAGTTCGCGCACTGTTGCCTCTATAGCACCACAATGTGTATGGCCGAGAACGATGACAAGCCGGGCGCCATGCTGGACCGCGCAAAACTCCACGCTGCCAAGCAAAGAAGGTGCAACAATATTGCCTGCAACCCGGATGACAAACAGATCCCCAAGGCCCTGATCAAAGACAATCTCGGCAGGCACACGTGAATCCGAACAGCCAAGAATAATAGCAAAAGGCTCCTGATCCTCAACCGAGTTGCCACGACGTGCGTTACTTGCCATGGCGTCCAGATCACGGACGTTGGATTTAAATCGCTCATTGCCAGCCTTGAGTCTGGCCAGTGCTTCATCTGCAGGTATCATGACAGGTAGTATAATGGTGTAGGCGTCGGCATGCTGCGCCACCTAGCAATTAGCACCATTCAGCGTCAGCTGGTTGGTGCGATCAAAAACGCCAGTAATAGACAGTGCCTCATCCTGGCTGTTAATGATATTCAGCGTAAGGGTGGCGCCCTGCATTTCCCCTCCTGATACACGGATCTGGCCAAGTTCCGATTGTGTTAGCTGATCATCGATATCGATGGAAAACACGTACTCTTGATCGGGACTGAAGGTTGAAAACGACAGTAGAATACTCTGCTGGCCATCGTCAACCCGAGGTTGCTCACGCAGTTTGGCCTCGCCATTTTCAGTGCGGAACGGTTGAAACACTTCAACGCCTGCGCCGTCGCCTGTTACATCAAAAAACAGATTTCCCGCCGATGCGCTCAGATCCACGTTTATGGCGGTGATATCCCACGTTTCGGATGAGTTGTTAGCAATGAAAAAACGATCTCTGGGAGCGCCCTCGATAAAGCGAATGCTTGATGAGAAGCCACAGACAGACTCAGCGCTTGTGGGCTGATCAGCAGCTTGCGTGGCAATGGATGTGCTAATGGCAAGGACTGCCAGTGTTATGGGTGCAATACTCAGTGGGAGGCGCATGTCAGATTCGTCATGGTAAAATGTTAGTGTAAAACGCAAATAGCGCTATCAATCTCTGGGGGTAAATTCGTGATTACCCGCATGCCGACTTGGAAGGCACTCGCCGGTATATGCGCCAGAGCATTGGATGTTGAGGATACGTAGTCTACAACTGCTTCTACCATATCGAGTATGCCGCCCCCGGAGAAAGTGACAAACGTTCAGCTAACAAGTGTATTCCTGTCTGGGCATTGATACCATGTGCCTATGGATGTTTCAGATCTTCTCGATTCGCTAAACGATGAGCAGCGTCGTGCTGTCAGCTCGCCACCTGGCCATCTGCTTGTGCAGGCCGGTGCCGGTAGTGGCAAGACTCGCGTGCTGGTGCACAGGATTGCCTGGCTGACACGCGTGGAAGGTGTATCCCCCTTCAGCATAATGGCCGTCACGTTCACCAACAAGGCTGCCCGCGAGATGCGCCAGCGTGTAGAGCATCTACTGGGTTCGGGGATCGGGCCCATGTGGATCGGTACCTTTCATGGAATCGCCCATCGTTTTCTACGAATGCACTGGCAGGAAGCCGGGCTACCGCAGGCATTCCAGATTCTGGACTCTGATGATCAGCTTCGACTGGTCAAACGCACGGTTCGCGGACTTGAGCTGGACGAGACGCATTTTCCACCCCGTCAGGTGCAATGGTTTATCAATGGCCACAAGGATGAAGGACGCCGTCCGCAGCATATCGACGATGAGAATGATCCCATCACCGCTGAGTACATCCGTGTCTATACCGCTTATGAGGCAGCGTGCGATCGCGCTGGCGCCATAGATTTTGCCGAACTTCTCTTGAGAGCACTGGAGACCTTGCGCGACAATGCAGCCCTGTTGGCACATTATCGCCAGCGGCTACAACATCTGCTGATTGATGAGTTTCAGGATACCAATGCCATCCAGTATGCGTGGATACGCTTGCTGGCAGGCGACACCGGCCATGTGTTTGCCGTGGGCGATGACGATCAGTCAATTTACGCCTGGCGTGGTGCAAGAGTTGAGAACATTCTCAATTTTGATAAGGACTACGCCAGCGCAGAACTTATCCGACTAGAGCAAAACTACCGTTCTACCGGCACTATCCTTAGTGCGGCCAATGCACTTATTGACAAGAACCTGGGGCGTCTGGGAAAAAACCTATGGACCTCTGGTGCAGATGGCGACCCGATTACGCTCTATAACGCCTATAACGAAACCGATGAGGCCCGGTTTATTGTCGAAACCATCATCGACTACGTGGGCGATGGCGGGCAGCGAAAAGAGTGTGCCATCCTGTATAGATCAAACGCTCAATCGCGTGTTATTGAAGAATACCTGATGGCGGCGGGCGTGCAGTATCGCGTCTATGGTGGTTTGCGATTTTTCGAGCGGGCCGAGATTAAAGATACGCTGGCCTATCTGCGTCTGGCCACACACAGCTACGATGATGTCTCGCTTGAGCGCATCATCAACCAGCCCGCCCGTGGTATTGGCGACAAGACGGTGGGTGATATTCGCACCGAAGCACGCACACGTGCTGTTCCCATGTGGCAGGCAGCTACAGACCTTGTCAATGAAAAACGCTTGAGTGGAAGGGCCAATACCGCCGTCGGAAAATTTCTGCAGCTGATGAAAACCTTACAAGAAGCAATCGCCGAACAAGCGTTGCCGCAACAGGTACAAACCGTTACCGACATGAGTGGTCTACTCGAGCATTTCAAGAAAGACAGCTCGGAGCGCGGACAAAGCCGGGTAGAGAACGTCGAAGAACTCTCCAACGCTGCGCGCACTTTCGTCCATCAACACGACGATGATCCTGACATGAGTGCTATTGATGAGTTCCTGGCACATGCAGCACTGGAGGCGGGTGAAGGTCAGTCGGATGCCGATGACAACGCCGTGCAGCTAATGACTTTACATTCTGCCAAGGGGCTTGAGTATCCCGTGATATTCATGGCTGGCATGGAACAGGGCTTGTTTCCGCATCAACGCTCGGCAGAAGACCCGGTGCGAATGGAGGAGGAGCGAAGGCTTTGTTACGTAGGCATAACCCGCGCAGAAAAAAAGCTGTACATGACTATGGCAGAACAACGACGTTTGCATGGACGCGATCAGTACAACCCACCGAGTAAATTTGTTACCGAACTGCCGAATGAGCTACTTGAAGAGATACGACCACGCATGCAAGTCAGCATGCCGGTATACAGACAGGAACAACCAGCTTTCATGCAGGAGGAACACGATACCGGACTCACCGTTGGACAAATAGTGAAACACGGCAAGTTTGGTACGGGCGTGGTGCTTGATCAGGAAGGGCGAGGCAAGCAGGCACGGGTACAGGTCAATTTTGAAGATGCGGGTAGCAAGTGGCTGGTGTTGGCCTATGCTAATTTGCAGCCTGCCTGATTCGGGTAATTATCTATTCTGAAGTGCTACCTAATCCGCTTGAATACCCATTTTTCAAATAATTTCTGCCTCCAGACTGGCGGCCATGGTCAGACCAAGATCCTCACATTGAGTGACAAATTCCTCTTTGAATGCGCCGCGACAGATCAAAGGCTCCTGAACCAGACGCCAACGTAGACCTTTGGTAATGCTCTCAATGGCTCGCTTTGTCCCTGTTCCATCGAGTCCTGCGCGCACGTAAAAAGTGAAAGGAAGTCCCTCGGTGTTCTCCAGACAAGCGTTGTAGCAGCGATCAAAGACATCCTTGGTCAATCCCGCCATATACCCCAGATTTTCTGTAGTACCTATGATGATAGCTTGAGCTGATTTAATATCTTCAGGGAGTGTATCCAAGGGGGAGATATAACTGACGTCTACGTTGGCTATCTCATGATTGTTTGCGCCTTTGACAACGGCCTCTAACATCCTCCTGGTATTTTCAGAAGGTGCATGAGAAATAATGACCAGTTTTTTTGTGTGGAGCATAGGGTTGCGATTTTATGTAAATCATCGGTTGGGAATATGCAGGTGGTTATTATGCAGTGCTAGCGGGATCTATATCAGGGCAGTTGGCAAGTGCATCGCGTTGCTTGCTCGTCTATTCGGCCGACGTTTGAGCCAGTGTCAGATTTTTTGCTGCCGTATGACGTTCTTTCCATTGATTCAGAGATCCACTCAAGGTATCCCGCTGTGCCTGCGTGCCGGTTAGATCCGTTCGGGTGGCAGTCACTCGCTTCTCTGCCTGGTCAAGCGTTTGTTGCAGTCCGCTGATCGTCGAACGCACTGACTCGCCCCAGCGCATGCTCACGTTTCTTTTCGGCTAGCTCAGCCTCGGCTTTGAACCTTGCCTGTAATCCTTGGTATTGATCATATTTGGTACCGTAAGTGCGATACGTAACATTCATGATACGAATCAATCCAAATACGAATGTCTGATAATACGCCTTGTCGGACGTGGTATTTTTGATTCCGATTGAACATAATGTAATAGCTCCGCCATGGCTTCCGTAACACCCTCTGAAATCGCTCTAGCCCCTAATGCCGCGGCCTTGGTAAAGCGTGATGCCGCGATGGAGGCGGCCAAGCGCTATGCAGGCAAGGCACGTTCGGAAAACACCTGGCGCGGCTACCGCGCCGCCTGGGCGTGCTTCTGCGAGTGGTGCGATGAGGTCCATCTGTCGGCATTACCCGCCACACCGCAAACCGTGTCGATGTTCATTGCCGCCGAAGCGGATAAGGGCCGTGCGACGGCGACACTCGAACACCGGCTTGCCGCGATACGATTGGCCCATCTGGGAGCAGGGCATGCCTCGCCCCACAACACGCTGGCAGTCCTGGAGGTGCTCAAGGGCATTCGTCGTGAACGACGTGGCCGTCCCCGCTTCCAGCGACGACCGGCAGCGCCAGCCATCGATGAGGAGCTGCAGGCCATGGTGAACACGCTGGGCACGGTGTCGCTCCGCGACTTGCGCGATCGGGCCTTGCTACTCTATGGGTTTGCGACCGCCCTTCGCTGCTCGGAGCTGGTCCGGTTGCAGGTGGCCGATATCGAGTCGCGAGAGCAGGGCGATGTCGTCACCATCGGCCACTCCAAGGGCGATCAAGAGGGGGCAGGGCAGACGGTGGCAGCCCTCGCGGTGCCGGGTTCGCCGTATTGTCCGGTGAGCGCATTGCAACGGTGGTTGCAGGTGGCGAGCATACAGGCAGGGCCGTTGTTTCGGCGGATTGCCCGAAACGGAGCCGTCGGTGAGCAGCCCTTGAGTGACAAGACCGTGGTGCGGCTAATCAAGCGTTGTGCCGCACAGGCGGGACTGGATGCCACGCGCTACTCGGGCCACTCCCTGCGGCGCGGGTTTTTAACCAGTGCAGCGATGAATCGCGCCGATGTGCTGAAAATGGTTGCACAATCACGGCATGCGAATATCAACACCATTCTGGCGTACGTGGACAACCAGCAGCTGTTTGACGATCATGCTGGTGAGCACTTGCTGCAGCCTGGCATTGAACCGAAAGCATCTGATCCGTCGGAGAACGGCGTGTGAAGAGGTATCAGCCAATCGTGAGCCGATCGAGCTGTACCGAGCACTAAGTCAGGTGATCACGTACGGCGCGGATTTTAAGCGCAGAATTTGTGGCACATACATCAGCTCTACATCGTGTACCGGCAAGATCCGGTTCTCCAACAGTTTGATGGAGAATTGGCACCTGACGCACCAAAAGGGGTGGCTTTTGGTGCACCTCGCGTCGTCAATACCGCAGATTGAACTGTCTAAACACTTTGCCAAAGGTAGTGGCGCTGGCGTTTTACGTGGCTTAGTATAATTGGTTATAGAATATTTTTCTCAATTCAAGTGGGCCATCCCACATGCGTATGCTGATGCTTTGAGCAGGCGTTATGCCTACTTTCTGCACGTATTATGAACAGGCCCGTAATACAGATTTATTATAGAGAGAGAATTATGCCCAAATTGACCGAAGACAAGCTATTGGAAAATCCAGATTGGACTGATTTAGAAGCACCGGTTCCAGGGGATCGTGTGCAACTAAGAGTAAATGATGGTTTTCGCGAGCTGGTTTTAGTGCAAGTCAATAAAGTGACCGAAAATATTGTTTCTGGAAAAATTTTAGGTTTTTACGACTGGGAGAGTAAAGGTGAAGTCATAAATTCTGCTGATGTTCATGAGTTCAGAGATACGGATATTGAAGTAGAGAGAAAATTTGTTTTTAAAGTGGTAAAAGCGTCATCGCAAAACAAAGCCAAGTGGATATCCAGTATTGCGTTAGAAAGGGCTCGGGAGATATTTGAGGATGTTAGTGACATATCGCTAGAAGAAATAATATGGAATGAGGGAAAATCGAATTGGGACATTACTGTCGGTTTTATCAGAAATACAGTTCTAGGCAACCCCGTTTTAGGACGTCAAAGAGAGTACAAAATATTTAGAGTAGATTCTAAAACAGGAGAGGTTATAGCTGTGCAAATAAGGTTACCCAGTGCCTAATTCCCTACTGATTGATACAAATTTGATGATTCTATACGTTGTTGGAATAACGAACATAAATCAGATAACGAAACATAAGAGAACCCATTCTCGATTATATACACCCGAGGATTTTCACTTATTAGTAAATATTATGAGGCGCTTCGATAGATACTGGGTTACAAGCCATGTTCTTGCTGAAACATCTAATTTACTAAGACAAACACACAATGAATTGTCATCCCAACTTACATCAAATCTAGTTAATATCGTAGATAGTAATTTCAAGGAATCACACTACGATTCGTCAGAACTGAACTTGGAAACAAATAGAGCCGACACTGCTCTTTTTGGTGTTACTGATTCGGGAATACTATTGAAACTAAATTCCGTGAACAATCTGATCACAGATGATGTGCCATTATCAGTTGCAGCGGAAAGGGACTATGCTAATAAAGTGATCAGATTTAGCCATGAGAGAAGCCAAAGCTGGGTGATGCCCTAAAAGGGAATCCTTTTAGGGCATGGGTGTATAGAGATTTTGCGTTTGGCTGGTAGCCGTCGCCTTGCCCAATATGAGACTGTAAATTTCATTATGTAAATGCCTGTGATTCACTTTATCCTACTAACAGGACCGAATCATGGAAACACATGTGGACGTAGACTTAATACGTCAACTAGCCAAGAACATTGCCAAGGATATAAAGACTGAAGCTGATCTGGGTGATTTCTCCAAGCTACTCAAGAAGATAGTGGTCGAAACGGCACTGGGTGCCGAACTGACTGAGCATTTGGGTTACGACAAGAACAATCCCAAGGGGAACGGCTCTGGCAACAGCCGCTGCCTATCCGCTTCGAATGGACTTCAGACCCCTATACTGATTCAGCAGTCACCCGCATTTGACTTATTTTTGGAATTTATCAAACGAAATGTTTCAGTAAATAGAGCATCAAATGCTTTTAGTAGCATTCCCACCCTTGAATATTTAGCAGTAGAATACTCAGAATTCTTCATCTGGTAGACATACCTCCAATACAGGGTATCATCAGTAGCTTCGGTTATAACTGAGGCCAGATCGACCGCGTCGCTGGAGGAAGGCGGAACATGATGCTGCTTGTGCTGCTTGCCCCCCGTGTCAACCTAGTCCCATACAGTCTCTTATTGGGATAACATCTATCTAAGGGGGTATTGCCGAGAGTGTCACAGATCAGCCATGGCTGATCTGTGACACTCTCGGCGCAAAAACAGGATGACACCGTGCCAAAAGAACCATCACAACAACCTGATCCGCAAGTGACGCCGAACCCGAAGCTTGAAAAGCGTGGTCGACGTGTCTTCACCGCAGAGTATAAGTTGAAAATCATTCAACAGGCCGATGCGTGCAAGCATGGCGAGTTGGGCCAGTTGCTTCGAACTGAGAAACTGTACAGCAATCAGTTGAGCGAGTGGCGTCGTGAGTACGCCCAAAACGGCGTGGCAGGGCTGGATAAATCGATCCCTGGTCCTGCCAGCACCAAGTCCGCCGAGCAACGACAGATAGAGAAACTTGAGAAGCAGGTAGCCAAGCTTAAAGGCGATCTGGATACTGCCAACGACTGTCTTGATATTCAAAAAAAAGTATTATCAATTCTCGATCGTTCGAACAATGGGAGTACGCAATGAGTCTGGCCATTGAGCAGTGCCCCAGCAGGTTACCTGTGAGTGTTGCTTGCCAAGTGCTGGGGTTGAATCGCAGCAGCTTCTATCAGCGCCGGCAAGGTCTGGTAGGCAAGAAGGCGAATCGGTGTCGCAAAGACTCAGTTCAACCGCGCGCACTAAGTGAGCAGGAACGGCAGGCGATGCGCGATACGTTGCGCAGCGATGAGTACTGTAACCAGCCTCCAGCGGAAGTTCGCGAGCGGCTTCTGGAGAAAGGTGAAGCGCCTTGCTCGGTGAGCACCATGCACCGAATACTGCGTGAAACAGGGGAAAACGGTGAACGACGCAACCAGCGCCCAGCTCAACATAATGCTATCCCACGGCTCAAAGCAACCGCTCCTAACCAGGTTTGGACGTGGGATATCACCAAACTTGCGCTAGTCACCAAAGGCGTATATCTGTCGCTCTATGCGGTCACTGATCTGTATAGTCGCTACACCGTGGCGTGGATGGTTTCACTCAAGGAGAATAGCGCACTATCCACACAATTGATGGAAGAGGCTTGTGCGCGTTACTGCATCGCGCCCGGGCAACTGACCCTACATCAGGACCGTGGATCACCGATGACAGCCAACGGTTACCTTGGGGCCATGCGTGTATTAGATATCACCTGCAGTCATAGTCGTCCACGCGTCAGCAACGACAACCCTGTAAGCGAAAGTGGTTTCAAAACCCTGAAGTACCAGCCTGACTACCCGGGTAAGTTCAACGGCACCGAACACGCCAGACAATGGTGTGAGGATTACTATCAATGGGCCAACGTTGAGCATCACCACAGCGGCCTGAATGGGTACACACCGACTCAGGTATTCACCGGCAGCTATCAACAGATTGCTACGCTCAAACAGGACGCGCTGGACAAGCGTTTTACACTCAATCCTGAGCGCTTTGTGCGCGGCAGACCAGTGATCAAAATGCCACCGACGGAGGTTGCGATCAATCCGATCAGCGCTGAAGATATTGCCGAAGGTGTTGTAGACAGTGTGAACTTTCCCACGTTACACGCTGCTGGATATCAGGCAAATGTACATTAACTTCTAAGAAAGTGTCCATATGAGGTTGACACGTTCCGCTTGTGCTGCTTGTGCTGCTTTTCTATTTGCAAAACGGTTTCAACTTCATATCTAGGATTAGAATCAATGCCCTCGTACACCTTCTGTAAATCGAATTTAGTATCATCAGGCAGTAGGTTGTAATTTGTCTTTAAGTTATGGCTTTCGATATATGTAATATCAAATATTTTTAGAATACATTTCAGTAGCATCTCAAGTGCAAGTGTTGCTCCAATATGAGCGGCCATTAGGTAGATAGCACGATCAAGAGAGTCCTCATCTGGTTTACTCACAAAGTGATCTACTATGACATTCAGAGGGTTAATCAGAATCCAAGATAGTTCTAAGGTTATTTCCAAAGAGGTGCGATAAGGTGCCCCCTGTGTCAGGCTAGTTGTCCAATGTAGTTCTTCCTTCAATCTTATAGACAGAGGGCGGCATAGAGTAGATCATGCCATATCCATTGGAACGTAAAGAGGCAGTCCTTCGCAAGTTATTATCACCTGGTGCCCGCGCAATATCTGAGGTTGCCCGGGAAGAAGGAATATGTACTGCCACCCTATTTAACTGGCGTAATGCCGCACGAGCTAAAGGTCAATTGATGCCCGACAGTGATGAGCCGACCAGTAAGTGGTCGTCCGAAGAGAAGTTTGCCATTGTAGTGGAAAGTGCCGTTGTCAGTGATGATGATATGGCTGCTTTCTGCCGCAGCAAAGGCTTGTACCTTGAGCAGCTTGTTCAGTGGCGCAATGCGTGTGCTGGTGCGAATCAACCCGCTCCACGTGCACAACGACGTCGTGATCAAGACGAGGTTCGTGCAGACAAAAAGAGGATCAAGGAGCTTGAGCGTGATTTGTCACGCAAGAACATAGCCTTGTCCGAGACAGCGGCGCTACTGGTGCTGCGAAAAAAGGCCAATGCGATTTGGGGAACGGGAGAGGACGAATGATCAGCACCCCAGATCGCGTTAAAGCTATTGAGTTGATTGATGAAGCTGTGCACAGCGGTGCAAAGCGAACCCGTGCCTGCAAAGAGATGGGGATCTCTGACCGAACCTATCGGCGTTGGACCGAAGAGGAGCAAGTGCGCACTGATGCCAGGCCTACGGCCATACATCCCACACCCTCTAACAAGTTGAGCGCTGAGGAGCGGCAGCGGATTTTGGACGTGTGTCATGATCCGGAATACGCCAATCTGCCACCTGGGCAGATCGTCGCGATATTAGCTGATAAAGGTGTATTTCTCGGTAGCGAAGCAAGCTTCTACCGAGTGCTACATGAGAATAATGAACAGCATCATCGAGGCCGCTCCAAAGCTGCACAGCCCAGGCGTCAACCGACCAGTCACTGTGCGACGAACCCCAACCAGGTTTGGTCCTGGGACGTCAGCTATCTACCATCGCCCATACGCGGACAGTTCTATTACCTGTACGCGATACTGGATATTTTCAGTCGAAAGATAACAGGTTGGGATGTGCACGATTGTGAATGTGGTGATCATGCAGCCACGCTTGTGCACAAAGCCGTCGTCGATGAAATTGGTGCGATCACGGATCAACCGCTTGTGCTGCATGCGGACAACGGTTCGATACAAAAAGGAAGCACCCTCAGAGTCAAGCTGGATTGCCTGGGCGTCGCCACCTCGTTCAGTCGTCCCAGGGTAAGCAATGACAACCCTTACTCTGAATCATTGTTTAGAACATGCAAGTACTGCCCTTCATATCCTACTGAAGGCTTCGGATCGTTGCAGGCAGCACGTGAGTGGATGACAAGATTTGTCTATTGGTACAACACCAAACATCGCCACAGTGGCATCAAACACGTCACCCCAGAGGAGCGTCATACCGGTGTTGATATCGCTATACTTGAGAAGCGTAAAGCGCTATACGAAGCAGCCAAGACTCGCAACCCAAGTAGATGGAGTGGCAACACCCGAAATTGGGACCGCATCAATGAAGTGTGGCTAAACCCGGAACGATCAAATAACGACAGCACGCAGACTACGAGAAAGGCTGCGTGAATTTATTTGGACAACTAGCTTGAAAATCGCCGGGTGTTGCTTTTTTAAATTTCGCCTCTATGCTGAACTTGGTAGGAAATGAATCTGAGTATTTTCTATTTGCGAATGTAAGCAAAATATTTGCAATTACATAAAGTTCAGATATATGGACTATACCTAGCGCTTGATCGCCGTCATCTTGCAGCTCATACACTGTTCTTGAAAAATTAAATATATTTCGTGAGTCCTTTATGGCTGATTTCAGGTCAAATTTTGTCTCTTTAAACGTTTCAGGTTCGGTGAGGTTTTGGGGTGGGATAAGCTCAAAGAATTGGACTTGTATTTGGTTAACTGAGACTGCGTAGTGATTTGACAGCGTCTTCTTTACGTCGACAGGCAAACCTTTGTAGAGATTCCAAAGATCGTGGCTTTTCGGTACAGATAAGCCATAAATAGACAAAGCAGATTTAAGGCTGAATTCAATTGATTGAGAAAGATATATCGATACTGCCATCAATTGAGCGATTGATTTACCTACTAATGAGCGATCAGGGATATTTTTTCTTGAAGGTTCATATATCGATTTAGAAAATTGAAAAAGACATTTGGAAAGGTATAAAGATAGCTCTGGTATTCGATTAACTGTCATTGCTTGAGTAGTCCTTGCTAATACCAATTATGACTGAAGGGGGATTGTGGATTTGAATTATTTAGGAATGAGTACACTTTTTTACTATCATCATCATAATCCAGTGCATCTGAGCCGTACAAAAATTTCAACTCAGCCTCGTGCACCTTACTCATGTTTAATTCACCACCCAAAATTACTAACCTACATTCCGCATGTTTCTGACGGTACTTTTTTCGATTTTTGACAGTCAAAAAATTCAATTTTTCTCGCTCTGATCATTGCGTTCAGCATTCAGGTTACCTGCCGCCAGTAATCATCCTCGCTCATGCCCATCAGGCCCAGCACTTTGCGCTGTAACGGCGTGAGTTCGTCTTTGTATTGCTTGATGAGAGCGTCTTCATAGTAAAGGCGGTATAGCGATATGTTCTGGAATCGATCCACGATTCTTGCCGTCGTTGGATGAGCAGAGAGTCGATGTTCGGGGTAGACCGGTATTGAATCGATCGTCTCTTCGATCATAGCCTTTCGAACCTCTCGCTCCAATACCGCTTGCAGAACCAAAGCCATGAAAAACAGAAACATCATGGCCTCGACGCGCTCAACTTTCTTGAACAAAGTCGGTGCGCCATGGTGCACTGTCTTGAGCTGCTCAAAGCGTTTCTCAAGGCGCGGCTGATACTTGTACGCCAGCAGAGCCGCTTTGGCGCTGAGCGTCTCATCCGTGCACAGAATCGGAAACACGCCATCACACCGGCGCTCTTGCTCGAAGGCCTGCTTGTTGCGAGACCATGCCAATGAGAACACCGTGTGGGTCTGAGTCTTGTAGCGAGTCTGTTGGCCCGGACGGCCTTTACCGACCTGCTTCTTGCTCGATTCATGTACTGGCAGGATATCGATGTGGTACAGCCCATGAACACGATGTTTGTCCAGCAGCTGATCAACTCGCTCGCGGATCTGCTTTTCGGTCTTGAGTTGACGTAGATTGAGCTTACCCATCAGATCCCCGAGCGCTTGCTCGAAAGCGCAAAGGCGCTGTTCGCGAGCCTGACGATCGCGTCGCTTTTTCTCGGTGGTGTAGATCCAATACAGCGCATAGCCGCGCTTACTGGTTTTGTGTGAGCCTGTGAAGAGGTAGAACGTCTCGAACTTGCCCGCACGGTTGGGTACGGGCTGTCGCAGGATCTTGCGCTTTGTTTTCGTCGATTCGCGTAATGCTTGTTTGAATGCTTTGGCCTCAGCCCACGTGTCGGGCATCAGAGTGACCACACGCCCGCCGTGCTCCGTGATGAAAGACAGTTGAGGGTCAGTGCAGACCTTGCAGTCAGCAACGTAAAGAAAACTGGCAACGCCCGCAAGCTCTCGCAGCTGTTTCCAGGTTTGGATATGTGTGGTGTCATCGGTGCGATTACCCGAATACGCTTTGAAGTGGATTGGAACCGCGCCATCAGCCGTCAAGCTCAGACTGAACACGATCTGCTTTAGATCGGGTCGGTGATCCTTACTATGCCCGCGAAGAAACTGCATCCCCGAGGATGTCTTTCCCGGCATCTGTCCGCAGGTCTTGATAGTGGTTGAATCATTGTGCAGCTGTGAAAGATCCAGCTGCAGGGCGTCCACCATGGCCAATACTAGATCGGTCATCAGGCTCGCTCGATCGGCCATGTAGAGCTTGTCCAGTGCACGACCATACCGGTCATCGTTGAACAGATTTGGTGGCAGCTCACTGTCTCTGCCGATCAGCCGTCCATCGAGGTCGGTCGTCCATTGAGGTAGCTCATACAGCGGCAGACGGCCAGAGGTGATATTGAGCACAAGTAGCAGTAAGGACTGTGCGGCAGGGATTTTCTCATTGCCGTGACCAGCGACGTAGGAGCCAAGCAATTCATCAAAGCGCAGGCGTTTGGCCAAGTGAAGAAGCAGTGGAATCTCACCGACACGCTTTCGGTGTAGTTGATCCGGGACAGTGTCTGTCGTGTGCATCATTCTATCCACTTGACATCTGTACCGTAGTATAGACTATATTGTACAGATGTCTACACCCAAAAAAATAGAACAGCTCGTGCAACGCCGTGAGCGTGTGATCGGCGAGCTGATAGCAACGCAGGCGATGATCCGTGGCAGTTTTGGCACAGTGCATCGAAAGTGCGGAGCGAGCAATTGCTGGTGCGCACAGGGAGGTGGACATCCGGTGGATCGCATCAACTACTCAGAAGAGGGGCGTTCGCGCACCAAGGCAATTAAACCTGAAGATATAAAATGGGCAAAGCAGATGACCGAGAATTACAAGCGCTTTCGCAAGAACAGGCAGAAGCTACGAATGCTGGACAAACAAATCAATCAAGCAATGGAAAGCCTTGAAGGCAAGATTGTGGCAAAGACATCACGACAACGAAACTACGTCATCTGAGCGTTTTTGTTCAGCAATTGAAGGGAAATGGTGATTTATACGCGCTTAGGCCATCACCACAAGTTCAGAAAATGATCGCTAAAACAAATGGTTGCCAGCCATTAAATCGGAAAAAGTAGCGTTTTTAACATGCGGAATGTAGGATTGATTACATCACAAATATGTGTAGATTTCATCCAGATTCTACAATCGATCAATTAGGTCAACTAACACCATACAAGAATCTACCACCGCACATGGTCTACAAGTTGCCCCTCTCGTCACTATAATTCTTTACGACTACCGGGTTACATGATCAGATCGAATTCAAGTAATAAGTACCTTGAACGTCTACTGCTTTCTGTGGCAATAATTCTTTCGAGTCTTTACTACTCACCGACGTTATTGGCGCAGTCTGACATTCGAATAACTAAACCCGTTCAATCGAAACCGCTATACGGGCCTTACAACCGCTTCGCGCAACAAGCGACTAACAGTTTCCGACGCACAGGCAGTAAAAAAGTCATCGAAGCCACCGATGAAGACGCTGAACGTTTGGCTAGCATCGTATTGACAGGGCTACTTACTGAACGAACGGCTCTTATCGGCGAAAAAGGCGAAGCGGCCATATTCTCTCTCGGTACACACAGCGGTATCTTTCGAACCGCATTCAACTTTGCTAAGCAAATCACTTCTGAACCTATCAGGTATCTCGACAACCGACAGGTCAAGTGCCCAGGCGGAGGAAACTACCAGTCAAGGGCGACATCGACTCCGTCGAAGAATAGGGGCGAAAAAGGGGTTTCTTCTATCACGGTATCACTGGAAATGTCCGACTGCGTATTATCTGATCCTCTCTCCTGGATTGATCACCCCTCAATGACACCCGCGCGTGAATTCTATGAACGAGCTGTCTATAACGGAGAGCTTAACGTCTATGCTACTTACGATAAAACCCTTCTTGTTCAATCTTTGCGTGCGTATGATAAATTTACCGCAACTGCTGAGAAAGATGAAATCATCTTAACAGGCGCAGAAATACTAGCGCTCCCCACTCACTGTGCAGATGACAATCAGCAGGTAAGCACT
>Ga0209186_1000572_pt1 | contig 29194 bp, 20 predicted proteins | sample SidtaG_FD_187426 | JGI IMG/M metagenome (GOLD analysis project Ga0209186, IMG submission 187426) | Marine algal microbial communities from Sidmouth, United Kingdom - Sidmouth_Male2 metaG (SPAdes) (version 2) | ecosystem: Host-associated > Algae > Red algae > Unclassified | place: Sidmouth...
CGATGTCCAGCGGTTCAGCCGTGGGATCGAGGCCGGCCCACATCGCTTCGTAGCTTTGAGGAATCGCATCGGCTGAGGCGGCTTCGATGGTGTTTGACTCTACTCTTCTGGGCGCTTCATCTTGGGCCGTTAGGACCCAACTGCTTGTGGCGAGTAAAAGGAAGCAGGCTGAAATTCCCGGTCGGAGAGGTGTGAAATTTGGCAACATTAACATATTTCCTGACTTCTTGTGGATTGAACGGCACGGCAATGACTTTCTTTCAGGGTAGCCAATAGAATGGCCATTCACATTTATTGTTCAGTAGTATAGGAATCTTTAGGTCGATGAAATCCAAAGATTTTGATCTTGAACCTTCATTCGCTTGGGCCACGGTGTTAGTTCCTTCCGCAAAAATACAATTTCTTTTAGTAATCAGATGAAACCAAGACTTCTCGAATTTTTAAAATGCCCTGCCTGTAATGGTTCCTTCGCAATGCAAGTGACTGAGGAGGCAGGAGGCGAAGTAAAGGAAGGGTCGTTGTCTTGCAATGATTGCTCCAAAGCGTTCGACATTACAGGCTACGTCCCTCGGTTAATGCAGGGGTATAACTATTCTGATTCGTGGGGGGTCCTGTGGAAGCGGACGGCGCATCTCTTGCGTGACAGTTCAACGAAGGTACCATTTCACTATAATTGTATTTTTGGGGAGTACCGAGATGATTCTCCCGGTATTTCTGAAGATAGAACCAGTCCGTTTGGATTTAATTGGCCCAAGGATCTTTCGGGGCAAAAGATTTTAGAAATCGGACCCGGAACAGGGAATTTTACCGAGCATCTTAAGGATACTGGGGCTGAGCTCTTCTGTGTGGATATGTCGGACGCGATCGATACTTTTCCTGAGGCGTGGTATGTTCAAGAAAATGTTCACGTGATTCAAGCTGACATAAATACTGGGGTGTTACCGCAAGGTTTATTCGACCGAATTTGGTTTTTCCAAGTGTTGCAGCATACGCCCTCACCTAAGGATACGTTAAAGCAGATTCGTCCTTATCTCAGGGGAAAAGGCGAACTCGCAGTTACCTGTTATCCTGCCGGACCGTTCAAATATTGGCTGCCATACTACATTACGCGCTTGTTTCCGGATAAGCCATCTTGGAAGTTTATTAAGTGGACATGCCCTATCATGGTGCCGATCAAATTTGGAATTTTAAAGGCCTGCTATGCCCTGAGGTTGAAATATCTGGCCTGGGGTTTCAGGGCGTTACTTGGGGTTTGGGATCCTCGCGACATTTACTTTTTTACCCGCCGTGGTGACTATGATAATTGGTTGTTTGGTACCCTTTGGAATCGAAACAAAGATAAGAAGGAATTGATGGATCATGTGATTTTAAATACCTTCGACACCATCACGCCGCGCTATACGAATTGCGTAAAGGACACCGCGATGATGCAGGGGTGGCTTGATTATGCGGGTTATGATGGTGCTGAGATTTGGCGGAATGGGACTCGGGCGAGGGCGAAGAATACTGTACTCTAGTGCGCCTTTGTATCCTACAAAAACAAAAGCCGAACCCGCGGAAGCAGCATCACCCCTATCTGAAAGTAGGGACAGCACCCAGCCAGCATATTCGTGTGCCGGAATCTGATCGGTATTTATTTTGATTCTCATTAAGTCCGATTTTTTGTAATCGAACACAGCAGGCTTGCAAGGCGTTCGGTTTGCTTTTGTCGTGAATAATTTCCAATAACTTTCGTGTCCGGTTGCCAATCTGGCCAGCTAGATCGCCATGACTCTATGGCTTTTAGAAGTGCAACTTGGATATCTTCAGATTCACCTCCAGCTACAAACCCTGTCTTTGTATTTTTTATAAGAGCTGTGGCCACGCCCTGTTTCGGAGCGACGGCGATAATCGGACGGTTGAGTGCGATGTATTCAAATAATTTACCTGTATAGGTGCCCAGGTTGGCGGGGTTGTCAACAATGATCAGCAGAAGCGCGTCGCTCGCTTCCCGTAGATCGTGCAATTCGCGATGGTTCACATAATCCAACGCGTTTAGTGAGGGGTGTGTTGGTATGTACTTTTGCATGTCTTGCCCGACAAAGGTAACTTCGATTTCATGAGCTGCAATGGACTGCTTGTTTAGTAATTCATATAAGGCTTCAATGAAAGAGTCTGGGCGTCTTGTAAGCCCGAAGCTTCCTGTGTACAGAATGCGAAATACGTCGGATTTTTCCTTTTTAGGTAGTCTGAAAACTTCGTTTTCATCAAATCCATTTGGGATTTCCTCCAGACTTATATTACAGGGCGCCACGAGTTTTTCAAAATCATCTAAAATGGGTTTTGACACGCTAACAATACAATCAGCCGAGAGGAGTACAGACTTCTCCATTATACGATTTAAATGCCGGTAGCCTGGAAGCATCGGTACTAAATAATTTGCGCTCCATGGATCGCGGAAATCTGCTAGCCAAGGAAGGCCTGTTTGCTCTTTAAGCCACTTCCCCAATAGGTGGGTACTGTAGGGAGCAGATGTTGTATAAATCGCAATGACTTCTTCCTGCTGAATAATTTGCATTGCCCGTTTACGGCAAGCCCGTGACCAAAGGTGGGCTGCGTCTGGAATTCCAAGGGCGGCGTTTACGACCTTCGCTGGGTACCGAAGTTTCAGTTTGTTTGCTCTGCGTATGAATCGATTTATGCTGAACGCTTTTACTCTCTCAACGCGGACATGTTGAGGGATTTGTGATATCAGGCTGTCGTCTCGAATTTCGCATGCGTCTTCATCTGAAGTGAGTACAATTGGTTCCCAGCCGTTATCGTGAAGGTATCGAACAAATTTTGTGCTACGTTGGACTCCTGCCCCACCGTGAGGAGGGAAGTTATAAGCAATAAATAGGACTTTACGCATTATTCATCTCCAATTGCTGTTCCCATTTTCTAAATGAATATAGCCTCCATGCATTTGCCCAACTGTAGTCCTTTATTTGATCTTTTTGAATTGCAGGTACCCCTAGATCATTCCACTGCGAATGGCATGGCTTGGCAAGAGTAAGGTTGATTTCATCTCTCAAAACCGTCTTTTGCCACACCTCCTGCGGGGATACGAAGCCCATTTTGTCGGTGCGATTTGAGACCTCGGGTGGAATTAAATCGCGAGCGAACTCGCGGAGGATATGTTTGCTCGATTCGCCTTGAATTTTAAGATGGCTTGGCAGGGTAAACGCCCATTCAACGAGTCGGTAATCGAGGAACGGAAGTCGGGACTCCAAGGTGAAGGCCATGCTGTTGCGATCTTCATACCGAAGATATTCCGGCATCGCGCTACACAGTAAATCATGTGCAAGCCGATCTGTAAGGGCTCCACGCTGTCTTGGCCACACTCGCTCTGAGACCATCGGCTCATTCAACAAGGGGGAGCGTCGTTTGGGCTGGTTCGGTTTTTGGATTTGTTTCAATAATTCGTAGGCGATCATCATGACCGCCTGTTTATTTGAAACATCGCGCGTACGCACCAAGGTCCGATACGTTTTCCAGGCTGCGAAGAGCCGTGCCCGTCCAGTTTGCTCGGCTGCGTGTGCTGCATTGTGGCTTCCATAGCCCGCAAATATTTCGTCACTTCCTTGGCCGTTAAGCAGAACGACAATATTCGATTGCTGTACTTCCTGCATGAGGCACCATTGCGAGTAAACCGCAAGGGACCGGATTGGGAAGTCTTGATGGTATAGAAGTTTGGGAAGTGTATCTGCAAGTTGTTCGGGATCTGGATAGACCCAGTGGACCGGCATCTTGGTTTGCTGAACTGTTTTTTCGACATACTTGCGTTCAGAGTAGGCCTCTTCGTTAAACACCGCTGAGAAAAATTCAAAGTCGTTTTCGGCGCGGCGATCGTCAAGAATTTTACGAACAAGGCAGACGATCGTGGTCGAGTCGAGCCCCCCGCTGAGCAGGGAGCCAATGGGAACGTCACTACGTAATCGTAACTCGATTGCAGAAGTGAGTAACTCATCTAATTGGTCTATTGCATCTATCTCTGAAACGTTTTCCGAGGAAGAATGTAGATTCCAGTATGAATGTTGTGAGGTGCCTGATGCGTTGAAGCGAAGCCAGTGCCCTGGCCGGATTTGCTGGATTCCCTCAAGCAACGTTTCTTCGTGATGATCAATCAAGCACTCTGCGAGATACTCTCGAGCTCTTTGATGGTGGATCTTCGGCGGAAGCCTCCAGTGAAGCAGTGCTTTTGCTTCTGATGCAAAAGCGAATTCCCCTCGACCATCCAGGTGGTAATATAATGGTTTGATGCCGTAGCGGTCACGGCAAAGAATGATTTCATCTTTCTGGGTATCGATTAGGGCGATGGCCCACATGCCATTAAAGCGATTGAAACAATCTACTCCCCATTCTGCATAGGCATTAAGTACGACCTCTGAATCACTTTCGCTTTGAAAGCTGTGTCCTCGTTTTTTGAGCTCATCGCGAAGTTCTAGGTAATTATAAACTTCACCATTGTATACCATGTAATACCGCTGATCCGCGGTTATCATGGGTTGGTGGCCAGCCACACTAAGGTCTAGAATCGAGAGGCGACGATGGCCGAGGATCCAGTTTGCTTGTTGCGCGGTTTTCACATGGGGCAGATGCTGAAACTCCGCTGCGCTATCATCGCCTTTTAAATGGATTATCTCCTCGGCGATTCGAGCTGTGAATCCTTCATCGTCTCGCCCACGGTGTGCGATTCGTGTGTGAGCTGTAGCGTATTCATTTAGGTTCGCACTGCCGTTTGCCGCGAAGAGGCCCGAAATTCCGCACATGTTATTTTCCTCGGCGAAGTTGTTTTTTAGGACCTGTGTTCCCGCGCTGTGCCAATGGTTGCACCTCAAACATCGTGAAAGAATAGCAAAGCCTAATTCTGGTCATGCGACTTCTAAGGTGAATATAGCTTAGGATACGTTCTTCCGCGTGTGTTAATGGCATACCCCAAAAATGTTACGTGATACCCTTAACTTGTCAATATTCACAGGATTCAATATGCTGGCCTCGGATTCGCCACAAAAGTTCTTTACGGAATTAAATCGAGAAGTTCATGTTTTGTGCGGCTTCGATGTCGCGGTTTAATTTTCCGCAAACCAGTTCACACATGGGGAAGACGATTTCGTCATTGATCGAATAGAATACCTGAATCCCACGCTTTTCACTGGTCAGCAGGCCACCTTCGCGCAGCAGTCGGAGGTGTTTGGAAATGTTCGCCTGTGTCGTCCCCAGCTCGTTCACCAGTTCGTTTACCGGCCGCGCCTCTTCACGCAGGGCTTGCAAAATCGCGAGTCTGGTGGCGTCGCTGAAGAGTTTGAAGGTTTCGGCTACGCGCTCCAGCGCATCCCGGTCAAGATGAGGCTTTTTATCGGTTGACATATAACTATATGGTCATGTAGGGTTTTTATAGTGTATAATCATATAGTTACATGGTTTTGAGATGGTGTTCAACTTCAAATTCTTTTTAACTAATCTCAAACCCCAATCGAGCCCGACCTCTAATGAAGACAATCGATCCAAAGCAGCTCTCTGAAACCCTGCAACGCGACCCCGCGACGCAGGTGTTGGATGTTCGTAGCCCGGCTGAATTCGAAGCGGCGCATATTGACGGTTCTAGGTTGGCCCCTCTCGGTTCGCTCCATGTCGAGGAGATTAGGGAGGCCTTCGACGTCACGCAACCGATTCATGTTGTGTGTGAGAGTGGGGCGCGAGCGGCTCAGGCAGTCCGTAAGTTTGACGACGCTGGATTGGATTCGGGGGTGGTTTTGGCTGGAGGCATTCAGGCGTGGCAGGCCCAAGCTTTTTCGCTCAATCTGGGTAAAGAAACCATGGGGCTCGAGCGACAGGTGCGGATCACTGCTGGTTTGATGATCGTTGTCGGAGCGCTTCTCGGTTTCTTTGTGAACCCCCTTTGGCATATCTTGCCTGCCTTCATTGGGGCTGGGCTGACCCTTGCGGGGTTAACCAACACCTGTGCCATGGGAATGTTGATCGCAAAGATGCCCTGGAATCAACGTGGGGTCGCCGCCAAGCAGTGCGCGATCTCTACCCCTTCATAGTTCTTTTTCTTGTATCGATTGTACTCTTCCTCTTGCCCCATATCCTCTCGGCCCGATATTATGTAGTGGAGGCCATTGAAAGCGAAGTGTCTGGGCCAAGCAAGGTCTCAAGCTGAGCTGTCGGGCTCACTGGAGCAAGTAAGGGCGGTGATTCCGCAACTCAAAAAGTGAGCGTCTATTGAAGGTTTAATTGAAGGTTGAATTGAAGGTTGAACTTGAAGGTTGAATCCAAGCACCTCTTAAATTTATACATGTATACCACCTCACATGGGGAGGGAAATTTATGAAGAGACTAAAACACGCATCGCGATGTTCCGTCGCGTATTTCTTTAAAAACGTATTTTGCCTGCAGGCCCTATTCTGCCTGCAAGCTGGGTTGGCATCTCCACCGATTGTGATCGACCCGTTGGCCAATGATATTCGTATCGATGCCTCGACGCTTGAGATTCGATTCGCTCCCAGTTTGGGAACCGCGGTTTTGCGCGCGGATAATAAAATCGAATATACGCCAAACCCCGGCGTAACCAATGCGGTCGATTCCTTGACCTATCGGGTCTGTCGCGCCGGATTGATCAGCGATTGTAAGGACAGCGAGGTCACGGTCTATATTGGCGATACTGCGACAACCTATGTTCTTGCCGACTTCTATGATGTCCCAACCTGGGCCAGTGGGGCGCAGCCGAGCTATACCTTTGATCTCTTGGCAAACGACCGTGGGGCTGATCCCGGAAGTTTGACGATTATTTTTGCTCCGATCAATGGGAGCGTCTCGCTTGTTGCGGGGCAATTGCAGTATCAGCCGAATTTTAATTTCAGTGGGGTCGATAGCTGTTTGATGAGTGTGCTAGATGGAAATGGGGAGTCGGTTGGTTTTAGCGTGATGATCTATGTTGGGCAAAGTCCGAATGCGATTGTGGCTCGCGATGCGGCTTGGTTTGAAATTACCGATGTGGATGGCGATGGTTTGTCGGACCACTGGGAGACCTCTTATGCAACGGGCTTGGGGACGTTTTCGCCGACGGGCGATGCGGATGGAGATGGAAATCTCGATGCCGAAGAATGTCTGGCCGGGACCAATCCGAATGATCCAACTTCCTTTTTTCGCATCACGGATATGGTGTTCGATCCGGGGCTTGGATGCTTTCTACTTTCCTATGGTACGGGGCTCGGGCGAACCTATCGCTTGGATCACAGTGCCGGATTGCCGTTCCTGACCACACAAACTGCGATCAGCGGATTTTTAGGCACAGGTGCTTCAGCGGATTTTAGTGTCCCGTGTTCAGCCACCGCATTTCGGTATTATCGACTCAAGGTGACCTTTTAATTAACGCGGTCAGTAACTAACTCGTGGTGACGTACCTAGCCGTTGTCGGTCGAAATCTGCACGCGAGGTGCCGCAGGGCTCTGCCTTACCAAAGGTGGTGTACCCTTCGCGTATAATAATCTCGTCGCTGTTCTTGATCGGCTTCTCGTAATGGTCTAGCCATTACGTTTTCGTTTCTCATGCAAAGCCAACTCGAACTCACTCCTCACGGCGTTGTGATTTGTCACGACATCGAGCAAAAGGAATTCGCCGTATTCTGCGATTCCGAAGCGGCTGGGTTAATTCGCATCGCAGGGCAAAAGCTTCCCGTTGAGGCCGATGCTTCGGTGCTTTTTTGGAAGGGCTATGTCGAGGGATTCATCCGAGGCCTTTGCCATGTGCCAGAGCGAAGCGCAGCGTCAGAACAAGACAAGCTGCGGATCGAGCCACCCGCAACCGCTGAGCTCCTTGAGTTGATCATGAATGCTCCCCCGATGCGTGGGGCCGAATACCTTACGCCCGATACCTTGGGTGCCATTTGGCAGCGCCTCGAAGCGTGGACTCAAGAGGAGGTTGGCTCCCTCGGTAGCCTTCGCGCGCTACTTGAAGCGCATGCGCCACTTTGGTCGCGGGTGGGGCGTGTCACCTTGCATTTGGCCGAGAACAAAAGCGACCCCGAGTTCCCATTTGCCTTCATGGCCTCCTATGCCTCTGGGCTCTCAAGCTCCGGCCAGCTTAAGCAACTTTCGCTCGATAAAGCGCTCAAGGAATATGCGGGGGCTAATAACAAGTCTGCTTTGGTTAAGCTCCTCGCGCCGCTAAACGAGGCCGCGAAACAATCTGCGCTTATCGCGGATCTGATTGAAACCAGCGATATCTTTTACCCGCTGGTTTGGATGCCGGATGAAGCGTATCGGTTTTTACAAAGTGTTCCCGCCTGCGAAGATGCGGGGCTGCTCGTTCGCCTGCCCGACTGGTGGAAAAAGCGGACACGTCGTCCCCAAGTCGCGGCGAAAATCGGCTCGGAGAAGCGGAGCTCGGTAGGTCAAAACGCTTTATTCGATTTTGAGCTCAATGTGGTCGTCGATGGTCAGCCTCTCTCTCCCAAGGAAGTTGCGGCACTTTTAGCGGGCGACGATGGCCTTGTGCTCTTGCGCGGGCAATGGGTCGAGGTCGATCGTGAAAAACTGCAGCAAGCCCTCGATCATTGGCGCAAAGTCGAAGCGCATGGCGAGATCTCCTTCGTCGAAGGGATGCGCTTGCTTGCCGGTGCTCCGCGTGACCTTCAGGCCACCGCCGATCTCGCTGCACATCAGGAGTGGGCCTTCGCCGAAGCCGGGGATGCCCTCGCGGACATCTTGGCTCAGTTGCAATCTCCCGAGCAGCTCGCCCCGCCTGCGACTCTTAACGCAACGCTTCGTCCCTATCAGGAGGCTGGCCTCAACTGGCTCTGGTTCTGTGCGCAAACGGGGCTCGGAGCCTGCTTGGCCGATGACATGGGCCTAGGTAAAACGATTCAGCTTCTCGCGGCCCTTTTACGTAAGCAGGCCGATGGCGCTAATTCGCGCCCCGCGATTCTGGTAGTGCCAGCCTCTTTGATTGGGAACTGGAAGAGCGAAGCCGAAAAGTTTGCCCCGTCCCTGACGCTTTTTATCGCTCACCCGAGTGGATGTAGCGGAGCCGAGCTAAGGGATCCTTCGGCCGCGACACGCTCTAAGGCAGACCTTGTGATTACAACCTACGGTATGCTTTCTCGGCTTGACTGGCTCAAGGATGCAGACTGGAGTTGGGCCATTCTCGACGAAGCGCAAGCGATCAAGAATCACAGTACGCGCCAGAGTAAGGCAGTGCGGAGCCTCAAAGCCGAGGTCCGGATCGCACTCACCGGCACGCCCATCGAAAATACGCTCGGTGACCTTTGGTCGCTATTCGATTTCATGAACCCAGGCCTGCTCGGAACCGCCAGCCAATTTGGGAAATTCGTCAAGGCCTTGGGCAAAGGGGAAGGGTATGCGCCGCTCCGAAAACTGGTAAGCCCTTACATTTTACGCCGCCTTAAAACCGATAAGTCGATTATTGATGACTTACCCGACAAGACTGAGCTCAAGGTATATTGTGGACTTAGCATCGAGCAGGCCAAGCTCTATAAACAGAGTGTTGCCTCCCTTGGTGAAGAGCTTGCCGAGGCCGAAGGGATTCAGCGGAAGGGGCTCGTATTGACCTACCTCATGCGCCTCAAGCAGATCTGCAACCATCCCGACCAAGTCACGGAAGCGGGTGAATACCTTCCCAAGCACAGTGCGAAGTTTCAGCGCCTCGAAGAGCTTGCTACCCAGATCGAATCACGCGGCGATAAGCTCCTGATCTTTACCCAGTTTCGCGAAATGACCGACCCGTTGGCCGACTGTTTGGCCGCGATCTTTGGTCGCCCCGGCCTGATTTTACATGGCGGTACTCCGATCAAGCAGCGGCAAAAAATGGTGGAACGTTTTCAACGCGATGACGGCCCGCCGTTTTTTGTGCTTTCGCTCAAAGCGGGTGGTACCGGGCTTAACCTTACGGCGGCCTCGCACGTGGTGCATTTTGATCGCTGGTGGAATCCGGCGGTTGAAAATCAAGCCACCGATCGGGCCTACCGTATTGGCCAAAAGCGGAATGTATTGGTACATAAATTTATAACCACGGGCACCCTCGAAGAGAAGGTCGATCGCATGCTTTCGGAAAAGCAGGCGACCTCTGACCAAATATTAACCGGTGGTGCCGAGAAGTCCTTGACCGAACTCAGCAATGACGAATTACTCGATCTGATCCGCCTGGACCTTCAGCAAACGGGAACAAAAATATGAGCAGGTACGACCGGTATCATAACGATGACAATTATAATAACCATGATGAGTTTCAATACATCTCGGTTGCCGATCGCAAAAAGCGAGCGCTCAAAGAAATTAAGGCTCTGAGGGAATCGGGGAAGGACATTCAGCCGGTCGAAGCGGCCACCAGTCGCGGGCTCATCGCCAAAAGTTTTTGGGGCAAGGCTTGGTGTAAGCACCTTGAGGCCTTTAGCAATTACGCGCATCGCCTGCCACGTGGTCGCAGTTATATTCGTCATAGCGCGGTGGTTGACCTAAAGGTCCTCCCGCAAGAAGTGACCGCTCTCGTCTATGGCTCCCAGCTGTATAAACTCACGGTCACCATCGAGCCAATCGATTCTGAAAAATGGGAAGCACTTAAAGCGAACTGTAAAGGCCGGATCGGCTCACTCATCGAATTGCTCCAAGGCAAGCTTTCCGATGAGATTATGTCTCTGGTGGTTGACGAGGATGAAGGCCTTTTCCCGAGGCCAAGTGAGATTCGCTTCAACTGCAACTGCCCCGATTATGCCGACATGTGTAAGCACGTTGCTGCTTCGCTTTATGGGGTAGGGGCTCGTCTGGATGCGGAGCCTGAATTGCTCTTTACCTTGCGAGGGGTGGATCAGGCCGAGTTGATCGCACTCGACTTTTCCGAAAGTGACGCCGCAAGCGACTTGACCTCCGGTAAGTCATCTTCTCGCCGTCGCCGCACCCTCGATTCGGGATCCGTCGGTAACGTATTTGGCATCGACTTAAATGGTGAGAAAGATGGTATGGCTCAATCAAAACATGAAGAAGTCAGGGCCTTCATCCCCAGCGCGGAGGCCGTGCGCGAACTGCGCGACAAGCTCGGCCTGAGCAAAGCCGCTTTCGCCCGTGAGGTCGGGGTCTCCGCTCCAACCATCAGTAACTGGGAAAAACGCCCGGGCATGCTTCGGATGAAGCCGAGGGTACTCGAGCAACTCCAGCGGCTGCATGACGCAAGCTGTTAGGTAGAGCTTGTTCTGAACCCTTTCGTATTGAGAGTACGACCAGGATTGATCTGTATTCCGGGCCGGCATTTGGCATAATTTTTGTCAAGGTGACTAAAGACGATCTCATTAGCTTGTCTGCTGGGGTAAATGCCGTCGCATTGCGACTCTGGTATGTCGTGCACCTTTCCATGGATTCGAAAGCCGTTGAAATAAAGGGTATCGAACCGTTCAGTGAGCCATCGATTTGAGATGTCGCATTTAAAAATTCCGCATGAACCCAGGCCCGAAGGGTCGACATATCATAGCCCAGGTCGAAGGCCTGGGTTCTGAATGCGATTCAAAGCAAGGCCTGAAAGGTCGAGTCAATTGCGGAGGGTTTTCTGCCACGACTTTTCAGGCCGTGAGGATTTCTTGAACGTACCCGGGCCTTCGACCCGGGCTAAAATGACGGCGACCCTTCGGGCCTGAAACCTTGCGGGGCGGCATATTGGCAGAGCCCATCCGGATCCCCTTCCGGATCAAGGTTTCGCAGAAATAAAGTGGCTGAGGCGTCCCGCCTCTGGGCCTCAGATTTGCAATAGCGATTACTTCTCGATTTGTGCCAGCACGTCGCAAAGGCGGTCGATGGCGGATTGAATCAGCCCGATTTCTTTGCGAATCAGGTCGAAGCGATCCAAGTTATCCGTGCGTGCTTTCTCGAGATATTTACGACGGTCGTACACTTCGTTCAAGGTGCCTGTGAGGTGCTTGATGCGCTCGTTCGAATCGTAGAGCGCCTGGGCCATTTCCTGCGGGCTCCCGGTTTCTTCGGGGACAACTACCGTGTCGCCGGATTTTTTAGGCACTTTAACGCGCCCTTTGCAGTCGGGGCATTCGATGGTGAAACCCGCTCCGCGTGCATCAATTGCGAGGCTTTTGGTGCAATGCGGACATTCGAAAACGATGTCGTTGTCAGTTATATCTGTAATGCTCATGGTAAATTCTCTTGGCTCGACGTGGTGTGCTCTAATTGCGCTTGGCCACCCTAATTATCCATCATCGAGTGGTCCAATATCGGGTTCAATATACCCGAAGGGATCGATCACGTCAATGGAGTCAAACGCATCTTCTACCGCGTTCTGTTGCTTGGCGTCGAAGATCAATTTGACGTTTGGGCCCGCATCCATGGTGGCAAAGACCTGTATTCCGTCCGCTCGTAGCTGCCAAACCCGGTGCAGGGCCGCGACGCTTTCTGGAAGCCAAAAGAGGATGGCTGGCCGCGAGGCGAGCATGGTGGCGTGCATCGCCATGGCGTTGCATTCGGCAGCTTGGCCCAGCGCGAGGATGTCTTTGGCCTCGATCGCGTCCCGAATGAGGTCCAGATCTCGGGTTACTTGGTCGGGCCAGGCTTGGTAAAGCCGCGATTCGGCCACGGTTCGATTCATCGCGTCGCGGGATCCGATGGGCTTGGCTTGGTCGCTGATCGGGACGAGGGCGATACGAAAATCGGGCCATTCGACAGGAAGGTAACTCGCGTAGCTGTCGAGTCCGTCATTGCGTTGGCCTCGGTCCCATTCGAGGAAGCCGTGATCGATGGAGCGGCTGGCGCTGCCGCTGCCGAGCCGGGCGAGAATCGATTGCGCTGGGAAGTCGAGCCCCCAGCCAAAGAGGGTGTCGAGGGCTTGCACCACGGAGGCGAAGGCGGAGGCAGAGGAGGCCAGGCCGGCTCCGACCGGTACCGTGCTGATGGTTGTAAGCGTAAAGTAGGTGCCGGTGCAGGCGCTGAACAAATCGAGAAACGCGAACATACGTTTCGCGGCCGGATCGTCGGCCGGGATCTCGACCTCATTGATGCTGAGGGCGTGTGCGCCTTCGGCGATTGAGATGCGAGCATGGGTTCCGTGGCCGGCGAGCGAGATCGAGAGGCTGGAGGTTTGCGGCAGGTTGAGCGGTAGGTTACGTTTTCCCCAGTACTTGCAGAGAGCGATGTTCGCGGGGGCGTAGACAATCGCGTTTTGTGCGAGAGGCTGATGCCCCGCTTCGTTCTGTGCCTGCAGGAGGTGACGAACCGTATCGGCCGCAGTTTGAATATTCACGAGGAGTGGATTGTAACTGGATGTGAGAGGAGGTGAGAGAAGGTGAGAGGAGGTGAGAGAAGGTGAGAGGATGTGAGAGAAGGTGTGAGGATGTGAAAGGAGGTAGCCGATTGCTGGCAGTCGAGTTTATTTGTCTGCTTTTGTCGCAGCGTCGGTGAAGAGCTTTTTGTATTCGCCGTAGCCTTCCTTATCTAGCTCGGCGGTTGGAATAAAGCGGAGGCTTGCGCCGTTGATGCAGTAGCGCATGCCGGTGGGTTTCGGGCCGTCATCAAAGACATGTCCCAAGTGGGAGTCGGCGTATTTGGAGCGGACTTCGGTGCGAACCCAGCCGTGTGAGTTGTCTTCTTTGCTGACGACATTGTCGCTAATCGGTTTCCAGAAGGAAGGCCATCCGGTGCCGGATTTAAATTTTTCGCGGCTGCTAAAGAGCGGCTCGCCGCTGACAATGTCGACATAAAGTCCTTCGGCTTTGTTATCCCAGTACGCCCCGGTGAACGCGCGTTCGGTGCCGTCTTTTTGGGTGACTTTGTACTGGATTGGGGTGAGCTTTTTCTTGAGCTCGGCTTTGGAAGGCTTGGTGTAGACTTTTCCTCTTGCTACCGGCGCTGTTTTGTCGGCTGCGGAAGTCTCGGTTCCTTTGGGAGCTTTATGAGCTTTAGGAGCTTTAGGAGTGATAGGAGCTTGGTTTTGCACCGCCTGAGTCGCTTCGATCTCGGTTTCAGTGGCCTTTTTTTCAGCTGGTATGTTTTCAGCGGGGGCAGGAGCACGGTTGGAGCTGCAGGCAATGCAAGCGGTGAAAAGCCCGAGGCCAAGCACGAGACCTAAGCGAGTGACATAAAGCGTGTGTGAAGATTTCATGTATCAAGTATAACGGGATTTTTCGCTACGGGTAGTCAAAAATACAATATATGCAGGTGCAATGCTTCGGCGTCGTTGCCAAGAGTGTGTTTGTCATTCCTCGAATGGGCGAGCTGTAGCTAGCTGGATTTAAAACGATCCCGCCGTTGGCGTAATCCGCACTCCTTGGCTTTCGGCACTACTAAATTGGCGCAGCCAAGGAGGGGGCTGTATCAGAAGCGAACGTAAGGAAGGGTATGCGGATTCAGGGGCGTACGGTTCGCCTGAAAGGCGAAAACAGCGTAGCGATGGGCAACGCCCATCGGTCCGGATCGCTGGGCACGCCAAGTCTGAAAGACTTGCACAAGTTGCAGATGGTTTGTGGAAGCCTTTCAGGCTTCAGGAGCGCGGCTGATTTGCCCATCGCTACCGCTGTGCAAGCCTTTCAGGCTTCAGGAGCGTGGCTGAGTTTTTCGATGGGCGTTGCCCATCGCTACGCTGTGGAACCTTTCAGGCTTCAGGAGCGCGGTTGATTTTTTCGATGGGCGTTGCCCATCGCTACGCTGTGCAAGCCTTTCAGGCTTATGATTCGCTATAAATAGCTTTGCCTCAAGTAGATCTCTTAGAGGTAACCGGGGTTTTGATGCAGCCCTGAGAGTTGGATGCGTCCAAGCAAAAAAAAAGACGGCCGAAGGGCCGCCTTTGTCTGATAACGAGTCTGATAACGGGTCTGATTCCCGAAAGCTGAGGTCTATTGAGGTGCGGTTTTCGCGATCAGCTTTTTCTGGTAGCGTCCTTGCACAATGTCGGTGAACAAGAGAACCATGATGACAAAGTAGAAGGTGGTCTTGGTCATGGCGTGCACTTCGTTGCCATACAACTTCAGGTGAGCCAAGTGGCCCCCTTCGGTCACGAGCATGATACCGACGACAAAGAGAACAAAGAGGCCGAGGACTTCGAACATACGGTTTTTCTGTAGGAATTCAGATACTTTATCTGCCAAGGCAATCATCAGGATACCACCAATGATAATCGCGATAGCCATGACAAAAAATTCAGAGCTCCAGAGGACAATGGCCCCCTTGGTACCATCCTCGAGAACTGGGCTCGCTAAGGCAATCGCGCTCAAAATCGAGTCGAAGGAAAAGACCAAGTTCATTAAAACGATCCAGAAAATGATTTTTCCTGCACTGGCTTGTTTCGTTGCGTGAGCGCTTCCGTGGTCGATCCGCATCATGTGCATGATTTCTTTGGTCGCGGTGTAGAGGATGAAGGCTCCCCCGATCAATACGATGATGGCGTAGAGATTAAATTCACCTGACACAAATTTGTTGTTGAAGCCGAAGAGCGGGTCTTTGAAGAATCCGATGAGGGAGACGAGCAAGCCCATCAAAATAAGGCGCAAGGCGACTGCGATGCCAATACCGAGTTTCCGAACCCTGGCCTGATCTGCAACTGGGGCACGTTTTGATTCGAGTGAAATGTAGAGTAAGTTGTCAAAACCAAGCACGGCCTGCAATGCGGTGAGCATCAAAAGGGTGATGAGGTTTTCTAAAGTAAATAAATCCATGCTGTTTCCATATCGATGAAGAGCAGGCCCGCAACCCCAAAATCGGGTTGGTTTTAAGGGAAGGGGGAGCAGAAATCCGGTATCGGATCTGATTTTTTCTCGTCTAGACGCCTCGGTCTGATTATTCCGAGCCCACGGTGCCGGAGAAACCGCGCCATAAACAGTTTATCAATCCCACATTACGTTAGATCCTGGAGATCCCCATGCGCACAGAACGAGATTCCTTTGGCCCCCTCAAATTACCCGATGACGCCTATTACGGGGTGCAGAGCAAGCGCTCGATGGAAAATTTCGATGTGGCAGGCGAGCGGCTTCCACTCGAAATCAACTACGGGATGGTGAAGCTCAAGCGGGCCTGTGCCTCGGCCAACTTGAAGCTCGGCCTTTTGCCGAAGAAAACCACCACCGCGATTCACAAAGCCTGCGACAACGCGCTCAAGGGCAAGTACGATGATCATTTTGTCGTCGATGTCTTTCAAGCTGGATCCGGTACTTCCTCGAACATGAATACGAACGAAGTACTCGGAAACGCGGCCTGCGAAATTTTGGGCGGCGCATTGGGCGACCGTTCGCTCGTGCATCCAAACGATGACGTGAACAAAGGGCAGTCGACCAACAATATTTTCCCCTCTGCGATTAAAGTGGCTGCGGTTGAGCTCGCGGATGGATGCATCGCGGAAGCGCAGGGTCTCGCCAAGCATCTACGTGCAAAAGAGAAAGAGTTTTCTAGTGTGATCAAAAGCGGTCGGACTCACTTGCAAGATGCAGTGCCAATTACCTTGGGTCAGAGCTTCGGTGCTTTCGCGCGGGCGATTGAAAAGTCGATCGCTCGTATCGCGGCGGCGCAAAAGCGTTGTTTGGAGTTGGGTGTCGGCGGCAATGCAGTCGGGACCGGGATTAACACCAAGAAAGCCTTTCGCAAAGAAATCATCGCGGCGCTTAATAGCCAGCTTGGCCGTAAGTTTACCGTGGCCAAAGATGGGCTGGAGATCACGCAATATCTTACGGACCTCGGCGACTTGAGTTCGGCGGTGCGTTTGTTGGCCACTGATGTCCTGAAGCTGACGAACGATCTTCGCCTGCTTTCTAGCGGACCGAATACCGGCATTGGCGAGATTGTGTTGCCGCCGGTCGAGCCGGGTTCTTCGATCATGCCGGGGAAAATTAATCCAAGTATTTGCGAAGCGGCCAACATGGCCTGCATGCAGGTTTTCGGAAACGATCACGCGGTTTCCATGGGCTGCAGCGCGGGGCAACTCGAGCTCAATACGCACATGCCTTTGGTCGGTACCAACGTGGTGAAGTCCCTCCAGATCATGGCGCGCAATTGCCGTATGGTGGGTGAGAAGTGCGTCAAAGGCATCACCGCGAACGTGGATCTTTGCCGCACGAATTTCGAAATCAGCGCGGGGTTGGCCACGGTCTTGAATCCTCTGCTTGGCTACGATGCGGTGGCAAAGCTGGTAAAAGAATCGCTCAAAACCGGAAAGACCTTGAAGGACCTCGTGCTCGAGCAAGAGATCATGACCGAGAAGGCATTGGAAGCCTTGTTGAAGAAATCGACTGGCCCAACCCTTTGATCGCGGGTTTATTGAACCTCGCTCGAACAAAACGAAACGCGGAGCGCCTAGGTGCTCCACTTTTTTTCCGTCAATTACTGTGACCCTTGGGCTTGACCATCGACCATGAGGAGCAATACTTCGCGGGGGACCTTAAATGCTCTACGACACTTTCCTAAGACTTATTTACTTCTTTTGTAAATCTCTAGCTCTTTTTTTGAAATTTGGTCAGCTGGTACTAGCTCATAATGTTTTTCATCAACGACCTTTATCGTGCCTTCAGAGTCAGGCTGTAATTCAAAAAGACAAATTTGCTGATTATTGATAAATTGAGCTGAAATTGGTCGGCAAATCAATGAAGAGAACTTTTCAGCGCAACAGGCGATGTCTTGGTTCGTTTGGATTGTTGATAATTCGTCTGCCCCTCCTTTGGCTTGAACAGGGACAATAAATTGAGCTCCATTTCGGTCAACACCTATATACAACTCGTCGATCTCGACTTGTCCGATATCTTTAACCGTTGTGCGAAGGTGATTCTGTAAAGAGTAAGCTGAAATACTCAGGAAAACATCGATGAGACGGTTGTATCGGAGCTTTGCTAGCAATGCTTGTTCATCAGAAAGTGCTTGGGATAGGACAATCTCAGGTGTTGCGTCAGGTATTTTAATCGGCAAGTAATTCTTATTTGGTAGGATCCGATTGTAAGGAATCAGCTTAAAGGCATACATTGCTTTACCGCGGCCTTCGATGACCCATTCTAACCCATCAGGTTGTTGATCAAGAATGGTTTTCGGCATTGGATTGCGATATCGAAAAGAATAAATTATATCGCCAAGATTTTTCGGAAGAGCGATATCCAAACATTCAGCGGCCTTTATCAATGCTTCTCTACTGAACGGTATTTCAGTTTTTGGTTCATCGATTGAGAAGTGTTCTATGAAAATGTGGGAAATGATTTTTTGGTAGCGATTCATAATGTTTTAGCCAAGCGTTCCTTTTCGATATCTGCTTGTTTACGCTTTTTTGAACCACTTTTTCTATCTCGCTTTTTAATCGGGGTTTTTATCCCCCAGTATTTACTGGCCCGGGACATGTCCATTTCAAGGAGTTCCGGATTGCCTAGTGAGATTTGGTAACTTTGAGGTGTAGGGGTTATTCCCATTGCCTTCATTATTTCCGAAGCCACAGCCCTAGCTAAAGGGGGAGGAACAGAGTTTCCAACTTGTCTACCGCCATGCCATTTGGTCTGATGTAAACGGAACCAGTCTGGGAAACCTTGAAGGCGTGCCATTTCGCGGATCGAAATACAGCGGTTGTCTCTGAAATGGATAGGGCGTGGAGATGTGAAGGCCCCTCTGGCTGAATCGGTACCAGCTCGAAGAGTATTGCATAATCCGCTTGGATGTAGCTTGAAGAATCTGGAGATTTGTTCTTTCCCTCCAGGTGGCGTTTCAGAAAATCTACGTTTGGATATATCGGTATGATTCGTCCGCAAGCTGGAGGTTAGGAGGGAGGGGTCCCACTTGCGGCGATAGCCATAATGCCAATGTGCCTTATTTTCACAGCGCATCGCCGAAGCGTAGTCACTATATTTCAAAGGTACTTGTATTTTCGTCATATCCGATTTGATAAGCTCAGAGAGGGTATCAATATTCGGTAGGTCTCCAATCGCTTCTAATACGGTCGGAGTTTTTTTAATGGGAAATAGTGAGCTTTCTTCGGGGCATTCCCAATAAGTTTGAGGTTCAGGGTAAGATACATCTCCTGCTAGCTTTGTACCTATAATGAAAAGTCGCTCTCGCTTTTGAGGTACACTGAAATGGGCAGCGTTTAGGACCTTTACAGGTTGCCGAATGTTAAACCCTAATTTTTTTAGAGATTCAATTAGCTCATCAAGGAATTTTCTATGGCGACCAACGGTGAGTCCTTTTACGTTTTCGAAAACAACGCATGTTGGATCTAGTTCTTTTGCAAGGCGGACAAATTCGCTTACGAGTATATTTCGTGGATCTTCCAGTGTTCGCTTACCAATTAATGAGAAGCCTTGGCATGGTGCCCCGCCTGTCAATACAGAGATCTGTTTGCCTTCTAGGCCAGCCTCTTTACGGAGCTGCTCCCCACTCAATCCAATTACAGATCGGGCCAAGGTTTTGCTGTAAGGGAAGTTATAGTGGTGTACTGCTGCGTGTACTGGATCGATTTCGACTGCGGCTGCTACATGAAAGCCAGCTTGCTCAAATCCTAGAGACATTCCTCCGCACCCGGCAAAAAGTTCAATAGCAATTGGGCGGTCTCTAAACTGCTTTTTCATACAGTAAGCTTGCACTATTTTAGCTTTCGAGCAAGTCAAAGACGATTTTGTTTTTTGGTTCAGGTCACGCGCTTTAATAGCTGAACTTTCCCCGCATCGGGGATGACGTGGAACACACTTCGTAGGGCATCGAGATACGCACTGTGGTTTGGATTCTCACCATTAATCTCTTCCACATAGAGACGACGCATCGGCTCGATGTCGCGCTCCATGAGGTGAGTCAGGCAGGCGAAGATCTCGGCCCCAATCACCTCTTCGGCTTCCTTCAGAATGGTCAATCGCTTGCCCGCGTTTTCACAGACCATGAGCAGCTGGCTCCCACGATACACCAAATAGTTACTCGGAATTCGACGCGGCAATCCGTGCAGCGCGTCGAGCTTGAGCGAGCAGGGGGAGATGGGGTCGCAGGCGTTGATCCAGAAAACATGGTCTTCATTCGCGGCGCGTCGATATACCTGAAACGCTTTCGGAAGCATGAATTGCGGCCCCGGAATATCTTTGAAAAAGTAACCACTTAAAATTTCGCCCGAGAGTTCCATGAGGCGGAGGGAGCGGAAGACTCCACGCCATTGAAAGTCGGGTAGCTCACGCATGAGGAGCTGGCGAAAGACGATGCCATAACGCTCGAGCACAATGCGGGCCCGTTCCTTCTGCAGCTCGTGTTCTTCTAACAACCCTTCTGGAGCTCCGATGGCAGGGAGTAATCGCCATGCACTTTGCTGCGGCAAGGCCGACTTCCAACGCCGGTAGCCCCCGCGCGTCGCTCGCCCGCCTCTGGCCCCTACATTGGCTTGCCCCGCGCCAATCGTGGTAAATTTATTCAAGGCCCCTTGCCGAAGTACCGCGAAATCTCCGGTGCTGATCTCACCTTGCCAGGCTGATTGCCAAATTTTTTCCGCTAACGCAGGCGCGGTACCGCTCCAATGTTTCGACAAACTGGCGAAATCATATTGAGCCGCTGGGTCAATAAATAAGGGCGCGATGGCGGATGTGTTCGTTGCGCTTTTCCCATGGCTCTCCTCCTCCTCCTCCTCGTCTTGCGGGGCCGCCGCACCTAGCAAATCTCGGTCACCCGGAAAGCAAAAGGCGACCTGCTGTTCGCCGGTACCGAGCCAGATCATACCGAGGTCGCGCAAAGCCCCATCAAGCTCCAGCGGAAGATAGCCCTGTCGGCGGGCGGGGAGAATATCACGTTCCCAGGCCGTCACCGAGCTTGGCCACATGGCCAATTGCTCCAACGCGTTATGCAACAACTCCGGCTCGTCCTCCGCTTGAAAGAATCCCTGCCAGCGGGCAAGAAAGCTGGGCAGCTCGTCCAAGGCTTTGGCTTCGACCTGCGGGACCGCGTCGGCGCGCGTCATGCGAAGCAGAATTTCGAGATTCCCTCGGTCGCAAAGTTGATCTTCTTCAAGCTCGCCTGGGGCTGGCTCTGTGAGCCGTCCCACCACGGTTTGCTCATCTTGGGGGATCTGATTCGGGTTCGATAACCCAAGCATCGACTGAAGCTGACTCAGCCGTAACGGTCCGTAATATGAAATCCACTCGCCCCAGGGATGCATCGAGGCGGGCATTGAGGTGAGCATTGTAGCCTGAGAGTTAGGCGAGCCTTCTGCCTCAGGATCTTTGCCATCGAAACCCGACGCCTCAATCGGACGCGCGGGATCGAGATCTTGCAGCCAGGTCTGGATCTCGGCTAAACGTTCGCGAGCCACCAGCAAGCGCGTTCCTTTGCCAGGCATCACCCAAGCTAATTTGGCCGAATCTACATGCTCAAGATCGCTCGGGTCAAAGCTCTCATGGTCGCGTTGCATCGCGAGGAGCAACTCCTCCCACTCGGCCTCGGGAATCGCGACCCGCTCTTTGACCCAATCCAGCAGTTCGCGCCCGCCTTCGGGGGAATACCCCGGCGCCAAACGCTGCCGCCGTAAGCGAAAGCGCTCCGCGATCTCCCTCGGAATATCGGGTCGTAAACTCGGCTGATCCAAGATCTCTTGAATCAATTCATCGCTCAGCGACGAAGGGGCTGAGGCACGCGATTTGTCGTCCTCGTACATGTATTCGTTGACCTGTCGCCACGCGTCGCCGGCCGCAAACGGGCTCGGGGTTTGGGTGTCAACTTCACTCCACTCAAGCACCCCGCTCGCGAGTTCGGAGAGCCGTTCGCGCAGGGCCTCCAAATCAAGTTCGTCGCGGAGACTGGCTCGCCACGCCTCGAGTAAAATCGGAAAGTCAGGTGCTTTTTTAACCGACTCCAGTAGCTTTTCTGATCGAAGCCGCGTCACCCAGAGCGGGAGTCGTTCGCCGAATTTTCGCCGTGGAAGCATGAGCGCGATCCCAGCCGCAATGCGAAATTGCGCCCCGAAAAATCCGGACATTTCCAGCCGAGCCCGAAGTAAGTCATCCAAGGCTTCGATGGTAACGAGTTGCAGAATCTCGGCTGCATCCACCGGCTCGCTCATCACGAGAACAATTCCGTAGTCGCTGGTGTAGCTCCGAATTTGTTCCCCGTACTTCGCTTCCCAAGCCGCTTCGATTGCCAGCGCGAAGGGGCGGTTGACCTTGCCACCCCACACGGTGTGCAAAATGGTTTGACGGCCCGGAGCACCCTTGGGGCCGGAGTCAACATGTTCGATGACCATGTGCTTACGGTGGGGGAGGGCGCAACCGGTTTCGCTGCGTTGGCTTTTTAAAAATCGGGTCAGTTCCTCGCCGGTGCTTCGATCGCAGGGGAGCTCCGCCAGTCGCGCGTTCCAGCCTTTGGTGTCGTAAAGTAACGCCTCTGCCTCCGAGAGAAACGAGGCGATAGCATTCGCAAAGTAAGCATCGCGGTAGCCTTCGTCGGCTCGCCAAAAAGGAGGAGCTGCCACACCTTTTTTCGCTGGGGTGACAAACACATCGTTGTGGGTGATTTTTTGAATCGTCCAGCTCTGGGTGCCCAGGGTAAAGCTGTTTCCGATTCGCGCTTCCCAGACAAATTCTTCGTCGAGTTGGCCGATGCGTGAGCCAGAATCTTTGTGGCGCAGATGGAAGTACCCGCGATCCGGAATCACTCCGCCCGAGCTGTAAAGCGCCATGCGAGCCCCCTTGCGCGCGGCAATGGTATTGTCTAATCGATCCACGCTGAGTCGGGGTTTGAGTTCGCGAATCCGCGTGTCGGCGTAGCGACCATTTTGCATTTCGAGCACCCGCTCAAACTGTTCACGCGTGAGATTTCGGAAGGGCCAGCTGCTTCGGATTACGGTGTACATCGCATCGATGTCCCAGGTCTCGACCGCGGTCATGGAGACCATCATTTGCGCCAATACGTCGAGCGGTTTTTCCACCGGACGCATGGGTTCTAGATCGCCCAAAGGAACCGACTGCGCCAGCACCACGCTCTCCAAAATATCCCGTGCCTCGATCGGGAATAAAACCCCTCGGCTGGTCGCGCCGACTTGGTGACCGGCTCGGCCCAAACGTTGTACCGCGGAGGCCACTGAGGATGGCGATTGAATCATCACCACCGCGTCGAGGGCGCCGACGTCGATGCCCAGTTCGAGCGAGTTGGTCGCGACAATCGCCTTCAGCTCGCCCGCCTTCATACGCGATTCCACCTCACTGCGAATCTCACGCGAGAGCGAGCCATGATGCGCGAAGGCGAGAATTCCTTCTTCACTTCGATTCATCAAATAGGTGATTTTCTCGCAGATTCGTCGGCTGTTGACGAAGAAAAGGGTGGATTGGTTGCGCTTGGCGATCTCTCTACATTCTTCGACCAGCGGATCCCAAGCTGTGTTATCTTCGTCGATTTCTTCCGGCGGCGGAATGAAGCGAACCGAAAGATCGTATCGCTTTGGAGTCGGGATCGCGAGGATCTCCACTGGCCTCGGGTGAAAGTTCGGTTGACTGTCAGGGCCGCTCCAGGTGCTCCCGCCCACAAAGTCGGCCACGGTTTCAAGGGGATGAATCGTAGCCGAAAGCGCGACGCGCTGGAACTCCCCTGCGAGAGGGACGAGCCGATCAATCGCCGTGATCAGATAGGTGCCGCGCTTGCTGTCAAAGACCGCGTGGATCTCGTCGAGAATCACGCTCTGGATTCCGCCAAGAAGTTTACGCCCACTCGCCGAGCTCAGCAAGAGGTTCAAGCTTTCGGGGGTGGTGATGAGGATTTCTGGCGGTCGCCGCAGCATGCGCCGGCGTTCGGACTGCGGGGTGTCACCACTGCGGACCCGGGCTTGAATCTCCGGTGCATCTTGGCCGAAGCGCTTCGCGATTTCGTGCATGGGCTCGAAGAGGTTGCGACGAATATCATTGTTGAGTGCTTTGAGGGGCGAGATGTAGAGCACGCGGGTTCGGCCCGGTTCCCACTGTTCGGTATAAAGTTGATGCAACGACCAGAGGAAGGCGGTTAAGGTTTTGCCGCTTCCGGTGGGCGCGGTGATGAGGCAATGCTTGCCTTCAGCGATAACCGGCCACGCAGTGGTTTGGGTCGGGGTCGGCTCCGGAAAACGCTCGCGAAACCAATCCGCGATATGCGGGTGGAAGAGCTCAAGGCAGTCTGGATTCGGGGCGGGCATCGGTTTGAAAGTTCTCCCAAGCATCTCAGTTTTTTTGCCTGAAACAAGGCCTTAGCGTCCTGAAGTACGACCGGCGCAGCCCAAGGAGGTGGCAAAGTGTCGGAGATCAAAGGTACTTAGGTAAGCGGTGGTCGCAATGGTCAAATCAGTTTTTGAAGACGAGACAAGAGTCCCGGCAGGGACGGCAGAAAGTAGCGCGGGGTGAAGCGAAGCGGAACCCCGGGTTTGGTTTGGGAAAGAGGGCAACGAGCGATGAACCCTGTATTTTAAGGGAAATCGAAACGAGGCGCAGAACGAGGCCGTCTGGCTGTCTTTCTTCAATTCTCGGCCAAAGGGTCCAGTTTGGGTAGTGACCAAACCTTTGCCTTCTCAGCTAAGGTACGACCTAGATTGTTTTGCATTCCGATCGCACCTTCAGCGCTCGATATATTTTTCCGCTTGTTTCCGGTGGTTCCCTTCGGTCACCGACCGGCTAATTGCCTTCAAGCCTCCGGCTTTCATTTCTGAAGAAAATTCATTCCCTTCCCCTGAAAATCGGCTCATGGATTTAATGGTGCTTTCGACGAAATAGTAAAAATATCAGGCGGGCAAAGCGCTGCGACTCGTTCCGAGCCCCCTTCAAAGACAAGGTTGTCCCTCGTTGCTTCTTAGGCCTACGCTGACCCGGGGTTCCGCTTCGCTGCACCCCGCGCTACTTTCTGCCGTCCTTCCAGGACTCTTTCCACGCAATTAGAACTGAGCTGATACGAAGACCATGGCTTAACTAAGTGCCATTCGAGTCAGTCCTGAAATTTTATTCCGGATATGTTGCGGAGGACTCATCGAGCCTGAAGGGCTCAGTCAACATAGCCCGGGGCAACGCCCTGGGTTTGAGGCACCTAAAAGCCGTAGCGCTGAAAGCGCGATTCAACCTGGATGATCAAGTAAACCCGTACTTTCGGCGCTCTACGCTTTAGTGGGATCTAAACCTAGGCGCTGACCTCGGCTCAAGTCTTGCGCACGGGCTTCACGATCCCACCTACGTTGGAGGCGCTTAACGATTTGTGACAGGCTACACGTCAGGCGTTGGCCGCATTACGTTTAAAGATCACCTTGTTGTAAAAATACCCGATGCCAATGAGCGCGACCCCGAGGCCGAGAAAGGAAAGCACGCGGTACATGCCGACCAAGTGCGCCGCGTCCATGAGAAAGACTTTTCCTACCGTAATCAACAGCAGCAACAATGAACCAACGTGTAAGGTTTGAATTTCACGCAGCAAGCCGATGCTTTGATAGGCGATCGCAAGCAGGAGCCAGACCACCGAGTAGGTATACATCTCCGCGTCACCCGCACCGTCAATCAAGCGATTGCCTCCGAAGAAATCCTGAACCAAAAAGGTGCTCCAAATGAATGCCAGCCCCATGGCTGCGATTTGATAACAGCAGGCAGAACCTTTGTGCCCCCGTTCTCGGCACATCCATGCCAGGGCGTAACTCGCGATAAAGGGGAATCCGAATTGCAGAAGCAGCCCGTTAAAGAAGAAGCTATCGCCCTTGGCCCCGTCGTTGATCAAATGCATGGTGACCAAGCGGAAGATGCACAGCCCGCCAAGAACCCAACTGGCAACCAGTCCGGCTTGTCCGCGTTTACCAATCGCCAAGGCGATGGCAGCAAGGACCGCGAGCAGAGCGGTCAGGCCACCGTCAACCAGATGATGCGACCACTCCGTCGGCATGGCCAAGTCCGCCACATGCGCATACCCGCTGGCCACGGCGAGCAGGGCGCTGATGCCTGTTATCCAGACGAAAAGCGGTTCTCGAGATTGGCGATACGCCGCATAAAATGCAATGACTCCGATCCCCCAGGCACTCAGGGTGATGGCGGCACGCGTGGTATCCGCGTCACCAAACCCGATTAGATAAGAGAAGGCGCCACTGATTGGAAAGATCATGTTGAGCAACCAAGCACCGGTAAAAATTCCCGCGATGACTTCTGGCCAGTTGAGTTTCCGTGCCTTCCAGTAGAGCATGGTAAGGATCAGCAAACCGCCTGCCGCGTGCGCCCAGTAGCTGCGCGGCAGGTATTCCCAGAGTCCGCCACCAAGGAGCAAGAAACTCGCAATCGCGAATGCAGTCTGGCTGTGCGTATTACTCTGCGTATTAGGATGCGCATCGTCGCCGTTCCGTTTCAGGTGTTCGACGATAGCAAATCCAATCGCAGCGAGGATGGAGGCGGCAAGCAACCAAAACAAGTCCAGTTGAATCGGCTGGAGGGAGTGGAGCTGAATGAATTCCCGATTGAGATAAAGGATCGGTAACAAGCTGAGTAGCACCGTAAGGGAAAGGGTGAGCCATGCCTCGCGATAGGCACTGCGAAAATACTGCATGTAGCTGACGGCAAAACAGAGGATGCCCAGTCCCACAGGCCAAGCAAAATAGATCAGGTGGTTCGATTCTGGATTGATCAGAGCACTTACAGCCACAAAGCCATAGGCGAGATAGCCGCCCCAATAAAACTCCTTGTCCCTTAACACCGAGAGGACGAGTGCGCCCAAGCAAAGAAGGGCTGACATTCCCATATCGATGGTGCCAAAATCGCCGAGCCAAAGCACCGCGAGCGCTTGCAAAAGCCCGCCGGCCCAGATGATGGCGCGGTTGTCGCGGATGACTTTCTTCCCAGCATTCGACACATGGCCGTCATTCCGGAAGAGGGTCCAAGCCATGTTAAGCCCACAAATACCGAGCAGAAAGACGAGGGTTCCATCTGCGTGGGCATACAGGTCGGCGGCCCAGCCAATGAGCAGCCCGACTGACCAAATGTACGCGCCAAAGAGAGCGAGTATCGAAAGAAGCCACCAGCCTTTGACATAACAAAGTACCTGCGCGGCACCATAAAGCAGAAAGAGATAGGTGAACAGTGAGACGGTGTCGTGAGTTCCAGTGGACATCAAGTAGGGCGTCAGGAAACCGCCGATGAGTCCCATCAACGCGATCGGAGCCCCGTTGCGAAGCGAAAGCGCGATCGCGAGCACGGTCACCATCACCATGCACCCGAAGCCACTGCCTTTCCCCATGAAGCCATAGAGGTGGACCGCGGCATACGAAGCAAAATAGAGACAGGCGATGCCCGCGCCTGAAAGAGCTTGGCCGATGGTTTCATTCGCACGAAGGGTTGTTTTGCGGCTGACCAAAAATCCTGCGCTGCAAAGGATCCCGCCAAATATGGTGGTGATCCACAAGCGTCTGATCGGGGTGAGCCACCCGGTATCAATCGCATACTTGATCATGAAAAAGCCCGCCATGAGAAGCGCGACTCCGCCCACCCAAACCGCAACGTTGCCAAACCAATCTTCCGAGGCCACTTCGATTTCAGCCAACCTTGTTTCAACTGTTGCTAGATTTGCAGCAGGCTGGCTCGTCGGTGCGGGTTTGCCATTGAGTGGCAGCGCTTCTTTTGGGTCTGCCATTGAGTGGCGGGAAGGTGTTGGCTCGGATTCGGTTGGAACGGAATCTGGTGGTGTGTCAGGAGTTTCTTTTGGCGTCTCCTGAGCCTGCCTTTTTTCCAGGTGGATGGGTTTTGGCGCTGTTTTTTCTGCCTGTTTCGCCTTCTGCGCCTTCTTATTCGCGTGTTTCGGTTCCAGTCGGACGAGTTCTTTCCGCTGGGATTCCACCTTGTTTTCTAGGGCTTCGATCTCTCTTTGTAGGCTAGAAATTCGAGCTAGATTGATCCAGGGGAGCGCCAAAGCGCATATAAAGAGAATGACGAGAATGAACGCGATGAGTTCCATAATTAAAAACCCATAGAATAATATTGAACTATGTTCAATATTATTCTGAACATAGTTCAGAATGGCGCGAAGAAAAGATCACACCCGGAATGAATTGATTGAGTTGGCGGTAGCATGCGGTCGGCAACTTGTGGTTGAGGGTGGGCCGCAAGCTTTGACTGCTCGCAAGGTTGCGGAGCAGATGGGTTACACGCCTGGCACGCTCTACAATCTCTTTACCAATATTGAGGGGCTGATGTTGGCGGTTAACCAGGGCTCGCTTGAGCATCTGGCTGAACGGATGGCGCAGATTATGATTGATGAACCGGAGGCGAAACAGTGCTTGGGAAAATTTTGCGCAGCCTATTTGGAGTTTCATCGGAGTGAGCCGGAGCTGTGGAAGTTGCTCTTTGCCACTCCGATTCAGAATGAGTCGATCCCGGAAGAGTACAGCAAGATGGTGCATCAGGTGTTTGATCCCGTAGTGGAAACCTTGCTGCCGATTAGTGGAAGTCGCAAAGCGGCCCGGCAGGATGCCAAGATCATTTGGAGCACGTTGCATGGGGTGTGTCTGCTGCAGCAAAGTGATAAGCTCGATGTTAGCGAGGCGGACTCTGCCGAAGATTTGATCGGCCGTTTTTTGGATCAGTTTTATACGGGACGGTGACGTAGAGAGAGGGTAGTGTACCATGCCCTTTCGAGGGCGGTGACAAATGGTAAGTCTCTGGTTTTTTGGGTAGGTTGCGGACCTGTATCCGCTCGGGCTGTAAAAAACTCACAAACAATCGGTTGAGTCCTTGGTTCGAATATCCGCATAAGATGCTGAAAGTATCGAACTTAAAAGCCCCAGGCCCCAGGCTTCAGTCTGGGGTTGGAGGGTGCAACCCGTTGCGTGCTGAAAGTACGCCACAACGTTGAGCTGCCTATCCGTTAGCCTCGCTAATATGTTTGATGCTTTCAGCATCGTCGTTTCAATCCTTCCGGCGTACTTTCAGCACGCAATAGGTTGTACGCTCTGGAACCCCAGGCTGAAGCCTGGGGCTAATATGTTTGATGCTTTCAGCATCGTCGTTTCAATCCTTCCGGCGTACTTTCAGCACGCAATAGGTTGTACGTTCTGAAACCCCAGGCTGAAGCCTGGGGCTAATATGTTTGATGCTTTCAGCATCGTCGTTTCAATCCTTCCGGCGTACGTTCAGCACGCATAGGTGCACGCTCTGAAACCCCAGGCTGAAGCCTGGGGCTAATATGTTTGATGCTTTCAGCATCGTCGTTTCAATCCTTCCGGCGTACGTTCAGCACGCATAGGTGCACGCTCTGGAACCCCAGGCTGAAGCCTGGGG
>Ga0209186_1000577_pt1 | contig 29078 bp, 23 predicted proteins | sample SidtaG_FD_187426 | JGI IMG/M metagenome (GOLD analysis project Ga0209186, IMG submission 187426) | Marine algal microbial communities from Sidmouth, United Kingdom - Sidmouth_Male2 metaG (SPAdes) (version 2) | ecosystem: Host-associated > Algae > Red algae > Unclassified | place: Sidmouth...
CTTGCCAAAGAGGTTCGGTCCGGTCGGAACGAAGTCAGATCCGAGCACGGTCTCGCCAGTCTACTAGAAGGCTGAAGTAGTTTGGACTGCGGGCTAAAGCCCGCAGATCGCCAGCCTAGAAGGCTGGCGTTACGATACCGTCTGGAAGACGGTACTACGGTTCGATCCGCCTCCGAATTAAAACGCGTCCTTGGTCATCATCTCCCAATCGTCCGTGCGGAACGGGGCGGTGGGTAGATCTTCGCGGTTGAATAGATTGCAGACGGGATTGTCCGCCCAAGCGTAACGAACCGCGACGGGTTTCTTCACGTCCTTGTGCCAAACTTCGACTTTGTCGCCGCCGACCGTTTTCGCATCGGCCCAGTGCCATTTCTTGTCTTCACCAGCGATAGCAAAACCAGCCAGAGGATCGCGGTCATACACCTTCAAACTCGAACCAAACACATCGAAGCTGACGAGTACTTTGTCGCCTTTGATCTCGTGGCTCTTGTAACGCGGTCCATGCGGGATAATCTCGGTTTTTCCGTAGTCGTGATGCAGCGCCAGACGCGAGAGGCGGTCGCCGACTTCTTGTTTGTTCGGCGGGTGGATGTCGGTGCCCATGCCGATGTCGATGATCACAGCTTGGCCAGTCTTCTTGAGTTTGTTGAGCGTGAGGTCTTGCGCTTCGCGAACTTCAGCCCAACTGCTTTGCGCCGGCGGCTCGTCGACTTCCGGACGGAAGTCGGCGATTTGCACGAAGTAAAAGGGGAACTCGCCGTTGTCGAAATCCTTGCGCCAACTGTCGATCATCAACGGGAACAGGGTGCGGTATTGATGCGCGCGGCCTTGGTTGCTTTCGCCTTGGTACCAAATCGCGCCTTTGAAGGTGAGATTGAGAATCGGGTGGATCATGCCGTTGTAGATGTTGCCGGGGCGGTGGTGCGCGGTGGCGGGATTGCGCGCTTTGCTGGGCGCGCGTTTGGTCCATTTTTTCCGTTCCTTTTCTGGCTTCTTGGCCTGCTCCTCTTCGAACTTCTTTTTGTCCGCTTTAAATTTTTTCATCGCCTTCTCGTATGCCTCGTCGACTTTCTTTTGGTCGAACTTGTCGATGTTGTCGTTCCAGCGTTTCATCAGCGGCTTGAGATTGTCGACCGCCTCGATCGCCCCCGGACGCGTCCAAGCCTCGGAGGGGGTGCCGCCCCAGGAGGTGTTCACCAGGCCGATCGGCACGTTCAGAACTTGGTGCAGATTGCGTCCGAAGAAGTAGCCGACGGCGGTGTAGTTGGCGGCCGTCTCCGAACTGCACAGGGTCCACGCGGTCGGCACGTCGGCCTGCGGTTCGGGGGTGGCGATATGCGGGAACTTGGCGTGGCGGATCAGCGGATAATTCGCGGCGGCGATCTCCAAACGTGAGTCGCTCGCGCGGCTGAGCGTCCATTCCATGTTCGACTGGCCCGAACACACCCAGACTTCGCCGACGAGGATGTCCTTGATCACGATGTTGTCGCTGCCACCGGCGATGGTCATGCTGCGTCCGGAGGCGGACGCGGGCATGGCGTCCAAGTCGAGTTTCCACGTTCCGTCTTTGCCGGTAGTGGTTTTTTTCACCTGTCCGGCAAAGGCCACAAGGATTTCGTCACCCTCGTCAGCCCAGCCCCAAACGGTCACGGGTTCGTCGCGCTGCAAGACCATGTGATCCGAAATGATCGCGGGCAATTTGAGTTCGGCGAGGGCGCTTCCGCCGAACAAAAGACAGAGAACAGGAACAAGGAAAATGCGGTGCATGAGGGTCTCCAATAGAGTTTGTGCAATGGACCAGAGTGGACAGAATTTGGCATCGAAAGTCAACGGATGGCCATGCTCCATGCGACCGATTTTCCAGAAGGATAGCTCTGTGATTGCGAACGAGCCCGACCTTGAGGTAAGGAGGAGACATGAGGCACCCATTTCCGAAACATCGCCAGAAATCTGCAACCACCATTCCCCAAGGTGGCACCAGCCAGACCGCCCGGTTGTTCTTTACCGCCGCTTGGGCCTTTGTCATCTTCTTGATTTCCAGTGTCTACGCGCAAAGCCCGATCGACCACGACGTTTCGCGGACGCCGCCAGATAGTTGGAAACGTTTTGAAGCCCAACTCACGCCCATTGAACGTGCCTTGAAACTTCCAGAGGTAACACCGAGGCGGGACGCGGCACCGTACGACATGGAAGTCGTGCTCTCGGAAACGTTCACGCTCGTCGAGGAGGACGTGGTTGCGCTCGCAGGGCAAAGAGAAGCAAGCCCGGCAATTTCTCGACCGCGCCATCCGTAACGAAGAGTTCTCGGCCGAAGCCCGCACCACCTGCGTAAACCAGGTCTTGGAAATGCGAGAGGACTCGAACGACCTCGCTGGATTTATCGACGCGTTGGCGCTTGGGCTCACCGTGGAAAAACGTCCAGAAGAACGTCTCGAACTCCTTGGCACTCAGGTCTACCTGCTCCAGTTCGGCGGCAAGGAGGCGCAAGCATGGACGGCATTGACCGCCGGCACAGAGACGGAATTTGAAGACGAGGTGGCGGAAGAGCTCCTAGACGCGCAGGCCCGATGGAACGACATGTTGACGGACCGGGACGACGTGAGCAAACACTGGGCTTCCACCACAAACTGGTGGCCACATTGGACCGCCCTCGCCGAACGTTTGAACATCGAGGAAAAAGCCTGGAGCGACCTCGGGTTCGATGAAATCTGGGACAGCCCCTTGATCGCCAAGCTCTCGGCAGAGAAATTGGAGAAGCAAATGAGGAAAGGAAAAGCGAACAAGCAACGAAAGCGGATCAAGAGGGCCCTCCCCAGCCTGATGTGGCACAGCCGCATTTATCCGGACGGTGTTCCCTTGTCTCGAACGGCCCTCCGCGTCCTCGCCGAGTTGGTGCCCGCCGAAAACGCAGCCATGGATGAACTGCTCAAAAACCTTCCAGGAGGAGAGTAGCGCCGTCTTCTAGACGGTGTAGGTACGCCGGTGTAGCGCCGTCTTCTAGGCGGTGTAGGTACGCCGACTTCTAGCCGTTGTAGCGCCGTCTTCTAGGCGGTGTAGGTACGCCGACTTCTAGCCGTTGTAGCGCCGTCTTCTAGCCGGTGTAGCGCCGTCTTCTAGGCGGTGTAGGTACGCCGGCTTCTAGCCGGCAGTCATAAAGCCCACTGGACTGCGGGCTAGAAGCCCGCGTACCGACACCCGCAGGAAGCGTGCGCTACAAAGCGTTCGCTACAACGTTCGCTACAAAGCGTTCGCTACAACGTGCGCTACAGCGTGCGCTACAAAGTTCGCTACCAAGCGTGCGCTACAAAGGGTTCGCTACCCACCAATCTCGGACATGGTCCGGTTCCCGGGAAACTGGCCTTCGGACAAGGAATGGCCCCAGGGCTTTTCCCAGATGGCGTCGGTAATCTTCGAACGAATGTCATCGTCCAACGCCCCCGAACGCAACGCGTCGCGCAAGTCGATTTCGCGTTCCTTCAACAAACAAAGACGCAGCTTGCCATCCGCGGTCAGTCGAACCCGGTTGCAACCGGCGCAGAACGGGCGCGACACGGGGGAGATAAATCCAAGGGTGCCTGGCGCATCGGCAAAGCGGTAGCGCCGTGCCTCGCCATCCAAGGCCCCACCATCAAGCAACTCCATCGGACCCAGGGCTTCTTCAAAGCGGGCCACCAAACTGTCCTCGGTCACCACACCTTCTTGTTGAAATTCGCTAATCCCGCCGAAGGGCATCATTTCGATAAAGCGAACTTGCCAGGGATGCTTGAACGTCAGTGCCGCGAGTTCGACCGCGTCTTCGGCGTCGTTGAAATTGCGGACGATCACCGCGTTGAGTTTGACCGCAAGGCCGGCGTCCTCGGCGGCGGCGATGCCGTTCCAGACATCTTGCAGATTGCCCCAGCGGGTCATCTGCTTGAACTTACGCTGGTCGAGCGAGTCGATGCTCACATTTACGCGCTGCAGTCCGGCCTCGGCCAGCGGGCGCGCGAGTTCGCCGAGGCGGATGCCATTGGTGGTCATCGCGAGTTCCTCGACGCCGGGCAACGCGGCGATGCGCCGGACAATATCTACGAGGTTCTGCCGCAAGGTCGGTTCGCCACCGGTGAAGCGGAACTTGCGAAAGCCGAGTTCGGAAAACAAACCGGCCAGCCGAAGAATTTCGCCGTCGCCGAGCAGTTCCTCACCCGGGCGGAAGGTCATGTCCTCGGGCATGCAGTAAACACAGCGGAGATTACACATGTCGGTAAGCGAAATGCGCAGGTAGTCGATGGTTCTTCCGAAACGGTCTAGTGACATTAAGAACACTTGAACGCTTTGCGACAGGTCGGTGCAAGCGGATTCAAAATCGAGCCCTAAGATCGACTTCACAAATGTTGTATGGGGTTACGCCGCGACGACAACACACTAACGATCTCTATGAAAACACCAAACGGATGTACCGACTTCAACGACACGTTTTCGCGCGCGACCCGGCGCAATTTCATTCAAGTGGGCTCGCTCGCCGGCCTCGGCGTCTGCCTCGGTGAGGTGTACCGCGCGCAAGCAGAGCAGAAGTTTTACCAGAGCAAAGAAGGCCCCGCCAAAAGCGTAATCCAAATCCGCCTGCCCGGCGGCATCGCCGCCCAAGAAAGTTGGGACCCGAAGCCGGAAGCCCCGATCGAATACCGCGGTGCCTTCGGCGTGTCGAAAACGAAGCTGAAAGGCATTGTCTTTAGTGAAGTGCTAAAGGAGTCGGCTGGGGTGGCCGACAAACTGTGCGTGGTGCGCTCGCTGACGGGCAAGGAAGCCGACCACGGTCGTGCCACCTATGCGATGTTCACGGGCTACCGGATGAGTCCGGCGATCTCCCACCCGAGTATGGGCTCCTGTGTGAACCACGAGTTCGGCGAACGCGCCGGCCTGCCCGGCTACATCGCGATCCCGAACAGCACCGGATCCGGCAATGGCACCGGCTACCTGAGCCCGCGCTACGGCGCGTTCGGCACCGGCGGGGATCCGGCTGGCGGCAAAAATTTTCAAGTACGTGATCTGCGCCTGCCCGCCAACATCGATGCCGCGGGCTTCCAACGGCGCAAGGATCTGCGTAGCATCGTCGAGACCGAGTTCCGCAAACTCGAATCGAACCCCGCGCCGCTCGACGCGATGGATTCCTTTTACAAACAGGCCTACACCATGATCAGTTCGCAGGCGGTACGCGACGCGTTCGATCTCAGTGCCGAGTCCGAGAAAACCCGCAAGGCCTACGGCGAGGGGAAATTTCTCAGCAGGGGCAGCTACGGCAAGTCGCTGGGTTCGGAAGCGGGTATGCGCTTGCTGCTCGCCCGGCGTCTGGTCGAAGCCGGTGCGCGCTTCATCACCGTCAACTACCAGAGTTGGGACGACCACGTCGGCATCCGCGAACAATATCAGAGGAAGATGCCCGCGTTTGATTATGCCTTCGCCGCATTGATTCGTGATCTCGACGAACGCGGCTTGCTCGACAATACCCTCGTCTGGGTCTGTTCCGAGTTTGGCCGCTCGCCAAAGATCAACGCCTCGGCCGGACGTGACCACTACGCGCGCGTGTTTAGCACCTGCCTCGCCGGCGGTGGATTGAAGAAAGGATTGATTTACGGATCGACCGACGCGACCGCGTCCGAACCCGCGAACAAGGCGGTCTCCATCCAAGATCTGCACCACACCATCTACCATCAAATCGGTATCAACGCCGACAAAGAACTGATGGCCCCCGGCGACCGCCCGGTGGAAATTGTCGATGGCGGTTCCGTGGTCAACGACCTGATCGCGTGAGTTCGGGGAGACCACCGATCATGGGAAGATCACCCGTCCGTAAACTCACGTCCAACTTGCGATGTGGACTTCTGCTGGTCTGCCTTGGTTGCATGAGCCATGCCCTAATTGCCTCCGGATACAATCAGTGGCGCGGCCACAATATCCTGCCGCAAGTCGGCCAGGCCGGCACCACCGTGGAGGTGACATTGACGGCCCACCACATGGCCGATCCACTCGACATCATCGTCTACGAGGATCCCCAAAAAACCATCACGTGCGCCGGGTTCAAACGAGCCAAGGACGCTTGGGACTACCGGATCAACAAACCGCGCAAACCACAGAAAGGCGAAGACGTCTGGAAGCTGAAACTCAAGATCGCCAAGAACGCGCGCCTCGGTGAACACCAGTTCCGCATCCTCGCAAAAGACGGCCTCTCCGAACTGCTGACGTTCTGGGTGACCCCGTACAAGGTGGTGCCGGAAATGCATGCCTTCGACGACAATGTGCGAGATGCGGGCCGCAACGACTCGCCGGAGCACGCCCAAAAATTACCCCTGCCCTGCACCGTCAGCGGCTACCTCCCCAGCGGTCCGGCCCAAGACCATGACTTCTATAAGGTGAGCCTCAAAAAAGGCCAACGACTCACGGCCGAAGTCGTCTCCGCCCGACTCGGAACGCACCACGACAGCGGCCTTACCGACGCCGCCCTCGAAGTCACCGGACCCGGACCGAACGGACCGCGCGTGGCCCGCTGCGACGACACCGACTTGTACGCTCAGGACCCGGTGGTTTCCTTCGTCGCTGCCGCAGACGGCGAATACTTCATTCACACGCGCCAGCAGATGGATTACGAAACGGTTGTGCGCCACTATCTACTGCATGTAGGTGTCTTCTCCCGTCCGACTATCTTCTTCCCGCTCGGGGGGCCGACCGGCAGCAAGCTCAAGACCATCGCGATGGGCGACCCGCTCGGCAAACGGATCATCGAGGTGAACTTGCCGAAGGAACCTGGTTTCGTTCCAATCCGTACCCAAGCCAAAGGTGACGCCGTCCAACCCGAACCCAATCGTCTGCGCGCCGCCGCCATGGCCAATGTGATCGAAGGCAGAGACAGCCAGCTCACCACGCACAAGGGTGACTTGCCGATCGCGTTCAATGGGATCATCCGCAAGGACGGCGAGGTGGACCAGTTCCAGTTTTCCGCCAAGGCTGGAACGCGCTGGCGCGTGCGTGTGTTCGCCGCCGGCCTGGGTTCACCGCTCGATTCGAAAATCAGCATCCGCGCCGCCAAAGGCACAGACGATACCCACGTGTACGAAGCCGACGACACCAGTTGGGAGGGCTTGGACAAAATTGGCAACGCCCTGCGCCACCAAGTTCGCGACCGTCTCGACAGCGTGATGATGTTCGAACCCACGGTGGACGGGGACTACATCCTGTCGATCGAGGACACTCGCCGGCAATCCAGCGAAGCCCACGTCTACCGCGTCGAACTGCAAGAACACGTCGAACGTGTGATGCTCACCTTTCCCGCGCTACCATCCTTGTCCCTGCTCGTGCGCGACCGACTCGAGTTCCGGCCGGGCAACTTCAGCGCGTACCGAATCAGTGTGGTATCCGGCTTCGGCACGCGTCACAAAGGTCCGTTCACCCTTAAAGCAACCGGACTGCCCAAGGGCGTAAAAATGCACGCCGGCAAAATCAACGCGGGCATGACCAGCATCCCGGTGGTGTTCGAATGCGCAGCCAAACTCAAACCCGCCGCCGGTTTCTGCGACTTTCAGGTGGTCGCCGACGACAACACCAAAATTGCCAGCGGCTTCATCGCCAACCAGCCCTCGACCGACCGGCGCGGCGGCTACGCGATGAAGTTCAACCTCTCTCGCAAAGCGGCTTGGTCCATTCTCGAACCCGCGGCCTTCTCGGTAACCCTCGGCCAGCCGACCACGGCACTGCCGAAAAACGGCGAGGTGTCCCTGCCGGTCACGGTGAAACGCGAGCCGGGATTCGACGGCGCGGTCTACCTCGAGATGGAATGGCTGTTGGTCAACGTGCAAAAACAACCACCGTTGATCATCGAAAAAGGTCAAACCAAGGGCGAGTACAAACTGATCGCGCGGCCCAACGCCGCCAACCAAACATTCCACGTCGCCATCGTCGGGCGTGAATACAACGAAGCCGGATCGGTGCGCACCGGCGCCGGTCTGACCTATGTCAGTTCAAACTTGGTCGAACTCGAAATCGCCGATCCCTATCTCGAAGTCGACGTGCAACGCGCCGCCATCGAACGCGGCAAGGACGGCGAAATCCGCTGCGCACTGGTCAGCAAACGCAAGCTACCGGGTCCGGCCAAGGCCCGCCTCGGACGCCTGCCTACCGGCGTCACCCTGATCGAACCGCTGCCGACGATCAAACCCGGGGACAAAGAAGTCGTGTTCAAAATCCGGTCGACCATGGACGCCCTCGAAGGGCAGTACAAACAGATCTTCTGCGAAGTCACCATCATGGAAAAAGGTCAGCAAATTCGCCAGCAATCCGGCTCCGGCGTGTTGCGCGTGGACCCCGTTCGAAAATGAAAACCTCCCTTTCCCTCCTCCTTTCCCTCGTTTGCGTAATCCTTCTCCCCGGATGCGGCGGTCCATCTACCGCTGACGAGACGGACAAGGGCCAAGCCCCCGAGGGCACGCCTGCGAACACAGCGCAAACCGCCGCCGCCGACTTTCACCTGCCCTCGCCAATCAGTTTCAAAAACGACGTCATGCCGGTGTTTATGCGCGCCAACTGCAACAGCGGTTCCTGCCACGGGGCCGCGTCCGGGAAAGACGGCTTCATGCTCTCGCTGTTCGGGTACGATCCGGAGGGCGACTACTATCGCATCATGGAGAAATACGTCGGACGTCGCGTGAACATCGCCGAACCCGAGAAAAGCCTGCTGCTGCAAAAAGCGATCGGTGCCGTCGCCCACACCGGCGGCGAATGCGTCACCCCAGAATCGAAATACTACGCCATCCTGAAACAGTGGATCGAGGAAGGCGCCAAGCCCGATCCCGAAGGCGCCGCCGAACCGATCGGCATTGCGCTCGAACCCGACCGCTTCCAATTCGAGACCCCGAACGGCCAGCAGACCGCCAAAGTCATCGCCACCTACTCCGACAAAAGTACCCGCGACATCACCGATATGGCGCTCTATCTGACCAGCAACGAAGGCATCACCACCATCGGCGAACACGGCGCAGTCACCGCCAAACAAAGCGGCGAGGCACACGTGTTCGCCCGCTTCGACAAGTTCACCGCCGGCGCGCCGGTGACCATCCTGCCCGGCGGCCCATTCACCTGGCCCGCCGAGACCAAACCGCGCAACTACATCGACGAACTGGTGTTCGCCAAACTCGAGAAGCTGCAAATTCTGCCCTCCGAACCCTGCTCCGACGAACACTTCCTGCGCCGGGTCAGCCTCGACATCGCTGCCCGCCTACCGACCATTGAAGAACAGGACGCCTTCCTCGCCGACACCACCGCCGACAAGCGCGACCGAACCATCGACCGCCTGTTGGACGAACCTGGCTACGCTGCCCTGCAAGCCGCCAAGTGGGGCGAAATCCTACGCATCTACACCGACACCAATCCGGGTTCGGGCACAGCGATGAAGGCCGGCTGGAACTACTATTATTGGCTGCGTGAACAGTTCGAGGAGAACCAACCGATCAATCGGCTCGCAGGACAACTGGTCGAAGGCAACGGCAGCAATTTTCGTGATCCCGCCTCCAACTTTTACACCATGCTGCCGCAGGGCAAACTCGACCCAGCCAAGCTCGGCGAGGATACCGCGCAAATTTTTCTCGGCGTGCGCACCCAATGCGCCATGTGCCACAACCACCCCTTCGACCGCTGGACCATGGACGACTACTACGGCTGGACCTCGTTCTTCACCGGCGTCCGGCGTAAAGCCGGTTCGGAGGCACGCGAGCACTACACCTACGTCGACCTCAAAGCCGAACCCGCCAAGCACCTCATGGACGAACGCCCCATGCCGCACACCTTCCTCGGCGGCGAATCGCCCGACATCACCAACCGCGACCCGCGCCGCGTGCTCGCCGACTGGCTCACCCAACCCGAGAACGACATGTTCCGGCGCAACATCGCCAACCGCCTGTGGCACCAGTTCTTCGGGCGCGGGGTGATCGAACCGGTCGACGACGTGCGCATCTCCAACCCTGCCAGCAACGAGGAACTGCTCGCCGAACTCGGCCGCCGCCTCGCGGTCGACTACGCGTTCGACCAAAAAAAACTGATCCGCGACATCTGCCAATCGCGCGTCTACCAACTCTCGGCCAGCGCCAACGACAGCAACCGCAGCGACGACCGCCAGTTCTCGCACGCCAACGTGCGCCGTCTGCGCGCCGACGTACTGTACGATGCAATCCACGATTCCATGGCCAGCGAATCACGCTTCCGCCGCTCCACCGCCAAACGCGCGCTCGACCTGTTCGAGGGCGGACGCCGCGACAGCTTCAACCAATACTTCTTTCAAACCTTCGGCCAGGCCACCCGCGAAAGCGTCTGCACCTGCGACGAGAACACCGAAGCTAACATCGCCCAAGCTCTCCACCTGATCAACGGTACCACCATCGAAATGGGCCTGACGCGCTACTCCACCTTGGTCAAAGACATGGTGGAGGGGAAACAAGAGCCGGACGCCATCATCACCACCCTCTACCGCCGCACCCTTTGCCGCACACCCAGCAAAACCGAACACGACGCCGTGCTCAGCAAGAAGCCCGATACGACGGACCACCGCAAGCTGCGCCAATTTTACAACGATGTACTCTGGGCCCTGCTCAACAGTTCCGAGTTCTCGCACAACCACTGAGCCAAACTGATTTGAAATTTTCACCCGCCACATTTCAAACCCGCCGACCGAACGGCCCCGCGTACGAAGACCGCCTCACGGCCAATCCTACCGGAGACCGCCAACGTATCAGTGCAAACCCGACCGAGTTGACAGGTGATTTCTCGGACTCCGTGGACGATCAGCCCCACGATCCGGCGCTTGTTTCGCCAGTCTGGAAGACTGGCGTGACGATACCGTCTGGAAGACGGTACTACGGTATACACGACGGCATCTACTACGGCCTGCTCATGATGTCTCTCGTCCTCGCAACCATGACTGTGCAATCCCATGCCGAAGTCACGTTCAAGGACCACGTCAAACCGATCCTGCGCGAAGCTTGCTTCAACTGCCACAATCCGGACAAAGCCAAAGCCGAACTCGACCTGACCACCATGGCCGGCATCAAGTCCGGCGCGGGCGGCGTCGAGATCGCCGCCGCCGGCCGGCCCGACACCAGCATTCTCTACCAATCGATGGCCCACCTCGACGGCGCTGAAGCGATGCCGCCGAAGAAGCCGAAGCTGTCCGATGATAAACTCAAAGTGATCCGCGACTGGATCGCTGGCGGCTTGGTCGAGTCCGCCGGCGGCACCTCCGAATTGCGCGATCTGGCCGCGTTCGAAGTGAGCGCCGTCCCCGCCAGCGGCACCCTCGCGATGCCCACCAATCTGCCGCCGCTTGAAGCGCGCCAACGCCCCGCCACGATCACCGCGCTCGACGCCAGCCCGCGCGCGCCCCTGCTCGCCGTCGCCGGCCACGAACGCATCCATCTGTTCAACACCTCGTCCAACCTCACCGAACTCGGCGCCCTGCCCTTCCCCGAAGGCACCCTCCACGAACTCCGCTTCAGCCGCGATGGCGGCCTACTGCTAGCCGCCGGCGGACGCGGCGCGCACAGCGGACTGGTCGCCCTCTACGATGCGCAAACCGGCGAACGAAAAACGACCATTGGCGACGAAACCGACGCCGTGCTCGCCGCCGACCTCAGCGCCGACAACAAAGTCGTCGCCCTCGGCGGCCCGAACAAAATCGTCAAACTGTTCGACACCAAAACCGGCAAGCAACTGCACAAGATCACCAAGCACACCGACTGGATCACCGCCATTCGCTTCAGCCCCGACGGCACCATGTTCGCCACCGGCGACCGCAACGGCGGCATCCATGTATGGGAAACGGCCAACGCCGGCATCGTCTTTACCCTCGCCGAACATCAGGAACGCATCACCCGGCTCGAGTGGCGCCCCGACGGCAAGATGGTCGCGTCCGCGTCCGACGACGGCAACCTCATCCTCTGGGACATGAAAGACGGCTGGCCCGCCCGCACCGTCGCCGCCCATCAAGCCAAAACCACCTCCCGTTACTCACGCCAGACCGGCGTGCTCGGACTCGGCTTCGCCGCCACTGGCCGCTTGGTCACCGCCGGCCGCAACCGCCAACTCAAGGTGTGGAAGGCCGACGGCGGACGCGAGTTCGAAAGCCCCGCCCTGCCCGAACTGCCCACCGCCGCCACCATCAGCCCCGATGGCAAGACCCTGTTCGTAGGTTGCTACCGCGGCGAGCTGCAGGCCTGGGACTGGAACGGTAAACAAGCCAGGCACTCACGGGTCATTCGCTAAATTTCATACGTGGCTCCAAAGACATCTGCTCCCTGTATTCACCTCGCCTGATCCTGGTCAAAAAATCCGACGGACATCAATGTGATTATTTCACACTTTATACTTGCCGGTGCCTGACCCCCTGCGTATCTTCTTTGCAGAGACGGGACGTTCACGCCTCGAACAAAACAACATCAACAACCATTGTGTTCTCATTAAAAGGACCGCGCTGATCCAGCACGGTCCTTTTTTCGTTGAATCCACCCGTTGCAAAGCGGATGAAGCACCTATGAATAACAACGAACTCTTTACTGTTTCCGGTCTCGTTACCGTGGTCACCGGCGGAACCGGCGTCCTCGGTGGCGCCATGTGCAAAGCCCTCGCCAAAAACGGCGCCAAAGTCGCCGTCCTCGGACGCTCCCAAGAAAAAGCCGACGCGATCCTGTCCGACATCGCTGACGCCGGCGGAGAAGCCGCTTTCTATAAGGCCGATATCTTCGACCGTGAATCCCTGCAAAACGTCGCCAACGATATCGCCGAAAGCTTTGGCCCGATCGACGTGCTGGTGAACTGCGCCGGCGGCAACAAAGCCGGTGCCACCTCGACCCCCGAGAACCCGTTCTGGAATCTGCCCGCCGAGGACCTCGAAGGCGTCATGAAACTCAACATCGTCGGCACCATGGTCCCCTCTCAGGTGTTCGGCAAAGCCATCGCCGACAACCCCAAGGGCGGCACCATCGTCAACATCTCCTCCATGGCCGCCAGCCAGCCGCTGACCAAAGTCGTCGGCTACTCCGCGTCCAAAGCCGCGATCGACAACTTCACCCGCTGGATGTCTGTGTTCATGAACCAGAACTACGGCGACAAGGTGCGCGTCAATGCCATCGCCCCCGGCTTCTTCCTCACCGAACAAAACCGCTTCCTGCTTACCGACAAAGAAACCGGCGACCTCACGCCGCGCGGCGCGACCATCATCAGCCAGACGCCGATGGGACGTTTCGGCGATCCCGAAGAACTGATCGGTGCCCTGCTCTATCTCGTTTCGCCGGCGGGCAAGTTCGTCACCGGCATCGTACTCCCCGTCGATGGCGGCTTCAGCGCGTTCAGCGGCGTGTAGGACGATGGCAAACCGTTGCCATAGTGTGGCAGACGCTTGCCACCTTATGGCAAACGCTTGCCACCTTATGGCAGACGCTTGCCATAAGGTGAACCGCGTTCGCGCAGCAGATTGAGACCATGGAATTCACCCGTCAGGGCTTGATTGATCTGCCGCGTAAACACGACGTGTTCGTCGGCATCGATTCGGATGGTTGCGTGTTCGACTCGATGGCGGCGAAGCAGATCCAGTGCTTCCACCGCGGCTTTCTCGAAGTCTGGGACGTGCACGCGTTCGAAGCGCCGGTGCGCGAGACCTTGGAGTTCGTCAATTTGCGTTCGGCCTACCGCGGCCGTGATCGCTTTTTGAATCTCGCGCTCGCAGTGTCGTTCATGCGCGAACGCCCCGAACTCGCCGCGGCCCCGCTGCCGGACACCACCGGACTCGATGCCTGGCTCGCCGGCGACGGGCCGTTCGGCAACCGCGAACTCACCGAGCGGCTTGCCTCCGCCTCGACGGATGATGGATTGGCCGCCGTATTGAAATGGAGTCTCCTCATCGATGCCTACGTTTCCGAACTCGGTCCGATCCCGCCCTTCCCAAGCGCGCTGTCCTTCCTCGAACACGCCAAGTCTTGTGCCGATCTCATCGTCGTCTCCTCCACCCCGCTCGCGGTTTTGATCGACGAGTGGAGCGAACACCAACTGCGCCAGCATGTCCGGTTTATTGCCGGCAAAGATCTCGGCGAGAAATCCGACCACCTCGCCTGGGCCACAAAGAACAAAGGCTACCGGCACACCCTGATGATCGGCGATGCCCCCAAAGATTTGCAAGCGGCCCGCCAGGCGGGTGTCGCCTTTTTCCCGATGATTCCCGGCGCGGAGGAAGCATCCTGGCAGACCTTGCTCAACGACGTTCTCCCAGGCCTTTGCGCGGGCGAATACAGCCGCGAACGGGAGCGGTTATACGAACAGCAATTCCTTCAGGCCCTACCCGAACAACCGCCGTGGCGTTGAAATCGAACGCGCCTCCGGCCCGCGTTTGAGACCCTTTCACCCATTGAACGAAGGCTACACCGTCGATGCATCGTGCATTCACATGGACAGCGATGTGGCAGCATTTGTTGCGCGGATGTTTCGCGGATGTTTGTGTGTTAGGCCGCTCCGCAGAGGCAAAAGAATGTGAGGCAAAGGAATGGCAGCCTTGTTTAGTTTGCGCTGGGATTTCGGACGGGAGATTCCGCGTTTTTCTACGGTCGAAGAGCCCTGTATCATCCGTTAGAAAGTCAGCAAAGAATCCGCCCCAAAGCCCTCCTGAGTGACGGGGCTTACCGACCGCGTTTCTTGCGGTCTTCGATCTCTTTGAACTGCGGTTCGATCACCTTGGTGTAACAATCTGGGCAGATGCTATGGCTGATGTCGCGGTTGAGATTGTTCTCCATGAAGACTTCGAGCTTTTCCCAGAAGTCATCATCTTGGCGGATCTTTTTGCAGTAACTGCAAATCGGGATGACCTCTTTCAAGGCCGCGATCTCGCGCGTGTATCCGATGATGCGCTGGGCGACACGGATGCGCGCATGGAGTTCGTGTTTGTCCAGCGGCTTGGTCAGGAAGTCGTCGACGCCCGCCTCCATCGCCATCATCATGTTATCGTATCCGGCTTTGGCGGTAAGCAAGATGAAGTACACATACTCCGGTGGACGCGTGGCACGAACCTTACGGCAAAAGTCGATGCCGTCCATTTCCGGCATGTCCCAGTCGCTGACGATAATGGATGGAATGCTCTCTTGATACGCCTCCCACGCTTCGGCGCCGTCGGCCGTGATGCGGACGTTAAATCCCAGATCCTCGAGGGCCATCTGCAACAGTTGCGATGCGATGACATCATCTTCGGCGATGAGAATGTCAGAGGAGAGTTTGTTGTTCGTCATGAGCTGGAGCGGTACCATAGCGAGGGGGGCATCCGCAAGGGGCGTAACGGTTATTTTAGAACTGACCCCTATTGTTTGGCGCAGCCGAAAAAGACAAATTCAAACGCGTTGTTTTCTTCGGACAAAGACTTGCAAACCATTTCCGCCGAACCATAACAGGTTATTCACAGTAATCTGTAACATTAGAGAAGGAACAGGTAACATCATGGCAAAGAAAAAATCCAAAGCCAAAAAAAGCACCGCGAAGAAACGCACGGTGAAGCGGAAACCCGCGAAGAAAGCCAAGGCGAAAAGCAAGGCCAAGCGCAAGCCAGCCAAGAAGAAAGCCAAAGCCAAATCGAAAGCAAAATCGAAGGCCAAGAAGAAGCCGGCCAAGAAAAAAGCCCAAGCAAAATCGAAAGCCAAGAAGAAGCCAGCCAAGAAAAAAGCCCAGGCCAAATCGAAAGCCAAGAAGAAGCCAGCCAAGAAAAAAGCCAAGGCCAAATCGAAAGCCAAGGGCAAGCCAGCCAAGAAAAAAGCCAAAGCGAAAGCCAAATCGAAAGCCAAGGGCAAGCCGGCCAAGAAGAAAGCCAAAGCGAAAGCCAAATCGAAAGCCAAAGGCAAGCCGGCCAAGAAGAAAGCCAAAGCCAAGTCGAAAGCCAAGAAGAAGCCGGCTAAGAAATCCAAAAAGAAGAAGAACTAACGTCGTCTTCTTGATTCGAACAAGCCCTTGTCCGCAGGGGCTTTTTCGTGTCCAGCGTTTGGGGAGCCCAGCCTAATTGCGCATACGCGGATCGTTGTGCAGAACGCGCTCAACCGTCTTGACCAGAACTTCGAAGTCGAAGGGCTTGAGCACCACCCCGTCGGGCGGTTGACCCGTTTCCGCCTCGAACGACTGGGCCTGCTCGGGGAATCCGGTACACACCACCACCGGAGTTTCCACGCCGCGCTCGCGCAGTAAGCGGAAGACTTTGGTTCCAGAGAGAACCGGCATTTTCAGATCGAGGAGAATCAGGTCGAACGGCTCGAGCGATTGGCTCGCGACATCCACGGCCTCTTTGCCGTCGCGAGCCGTCACCACAGTGAAGCCGTAGCGGGTTAGCAGATCGGTCGTGAGCGTGCGAAAGATCTCCTCGTCGTCCACGACCAGCAGGCGCAGGGCCTCGCTCAAGTGATCCACATCCGGTGCCTGCTCCACCGGCACTCCGCCGGCGCGAGGAACGCAAATGCGGAAACTTGTGCCGGTGCCGATTTCAGAGGAGCACTCGATCGACCCGCCGTGCTCGAGCATAATGGTGGAAGCGTTGTACAACCCGAGTCCGTTCACCTTGCCCGACTCTTTACCCTTGGTGGAGAAATACGGTTCGAAGATTCGCTGGATGATCTCGGGCCCCATGCCGACGCCTTCGTCGAGAATCTCAAACGCCACCATGTCGCAACGGTCCAGCGCAGCATCGCCCGGCAAGTTGCGCGCGGAGAATCGAATGGTGCCACCCTCGGGCATTGCATGGATCGCGTTGACCATGAGGTTGTGGAACACCCGCCCCATGTGCGTGCTGTCGGCTTTGACCGACCACAGGTCTTCGGGAAGATCGAGTTCGACCCGGACGTCGAACGGCAGGACTTTACGGATCATGCGTTCGGCGTTGCGCACGAGATGGGTGGCCCGCCACAGTCGCGGGTTGATCTCTAGTTGATCCGACATCGCCATCAGTTGGTGGGCCAACTCGGAGGCGACCATGGCCGCATTGGTGGCGTCGCCAACCAGCTCGGCGCGTTCGGATTCCGGTGAGTTCTCAAGCAAGGAGAGATTGCCAAGAATCGTGGTCAGGAAGTTATTGAAGTCGTGGGCGATGCCACCGGAGATCTTGCGTACCATCTCGGTCCGTTCCCGATCCTGGTGCGCGGTCTGCGACAAGATTTCGCTTTCCGACAAGCGCTGGTTCAAGCAGGCGTTGTCGCGTTCTAGGCGACGGTTCCGAACCAACAGGAGCAGCGGCACCAGCAGCAAGGGCAACAAGGCGAGCGGCAACCAGATCCACCGTCCCAGCGAACTCGACGCGACCGCGCCGGACCAGCGCAAACGGGCGTCGGTCATCGGATTGGGAAAGGCCACCGGGATTTCGATCATGCCTTGCTCCGGTGGTGCGTGCGCACCGACAAGAAGCTGGCAGTTGCCTGGCGCAACCGCTTCCCGCCAGCCGACCAAAACAGAGGGATTTCCGCGGTGTTGGCAAGACAGCAACAGCATGAGGTCCCCCTCGGCATCGAGTTGCAATTGCGGCTTCTTCATCACTCCTTCCAGCAAGATCTTGTCGGCGGGGGAGCCGACCAGCGACTCCAACAAATCGCCTTTCGGCGAATAGAACGCGAGCCGCGAAAAATCCTCCAAGGACACGAGAAGGGCGTGCGGCCTCCGAGAGAAGTTCTTGCGAGTTTTCAAACTAAAATACTGCAGTTGCGCCACGTTGCGCATGTCGTCGACCGCAAACTGTAATTCCGAGCCCAAGGTCGCGGCATAATTGGTCAGCACATCCTTGGTGGCGCCCCCTTCGGGCTCCTGCTCGATCGGTCGAAACGCCAGCCAAAGGCTACCGGCGAGAACGAGGCCCCATAACAAAACCATCGCGCCACAGAGTGCGAAGAACCTTCGACCCGATAGGTTTTTCAGATTAGAATCTTCTCCAGCCACCATAGTTCTAGGACTAGCACGGAACGCCGATAATTCCTGCGAATCTTGGGTATTTATTCCGGATTTCTCCTTTGTTCGAATTTGAACAGGGCAGACGATACAAAGAAGACGATTTGAACCTGAGGCTTACCGCTTCGCTCGGGCATTGACAGAATCCCACGCCAAGATAGTTCGAACGAATGCCAGCTCCCATCATTCTGAACGACCTCACAAAAGTCTTCGGCAGCACCCGCGCCGTGGATGGGATCGACCTAACCATCGAGGCCGGGGAGTTGTTTTTCCTGCTCGGTCCTTCGGGGTGCGGCAAGACCACGTTGCTCCGTTGCATCGCCGGGTTCGAAGTGCCCGATAGTGGCACCGTACACATTGGCAAACGCGACGTCACCAAACTGCCCCCCCACCAACGCGACACCGGCATGGTGTTCCAATCCTACGCGCTGTGGCCTCACATGTCGGTCCGGCAGAACGTCGCCTTTGGCTTGGAGATGCGCAAAGTCTCAAAAGCAGAGACAAAGACTCGCGTCGACGAGGCGCTGAAGATGGTGCAGATGGAACACCGCGCCGAACACAAGCCGTCGCAGCTGTCCGGCGGACAGCAGCAACGCGTCGCGCTCGCGCGTGCGCTGGTGGTACAACCGACCTGCCTGCTGCTCGACGAACCGCTGTCCAACCTCGACGCCAAACTCCGCCTCGAGATGCGCACCGAAATTCGCCGCATCGTCAAAGAAGCCGGACTCACCGCCGTCTACGTCACGCACGATCAAAAAGAAGCCCTGTCGATCGCCGACCGCCTCGCCATTCTCGACGGCGGCAAAATCCAGCAATGCGACACGCCGCAAAACACCTACCTGCGACCCAACAGCAAGTTCGTCGCGGGCTTCATCGGCGAAAGTAATTTCCTCGAAGGCACCGTCAATGGCGACGGCCGCGTCGACACACCAATCGGCCAGCTCGCCGGACGCCCGCACGAGTTCGCGGCGGGCACCAAAGTGAATGTGTCGTTACGCCCCGAGGCCATCAATTTCAATCCGCCGGGCGACGCACAAAATGTGCTGCGCGGTTCGGTACATGACACCATTTACCTCGGCGAAGTGGCCCAGCACCGGATCACCGTGAACGGCACCGAACTGAAAGCCTTCGACTTAAACCCGAAGCTGGTCGCGCGCGACAGCTCCGAAGAAGCCGATATCTGGTTCGCTGCGGAAGACGTGGTCATTCTCGCGAGCTGACTCCTCGAACGAAAAACCCCGAACGAAAAACCCCGAACGAACAACCAGAAACGAACGAAGACCATGTTCAAGAATCTCTCTATCCTGTTCGCCGCCGCCTTGGTCATCGCCCTGCCCTTTTTGTTCCGTCAGGAGTCGGACCAAACGAACTGGAATCCCGGTGACCCCGAACTGGTGGTCATCTCCTCACACAACGAGGCGATCCGCTGGGAGTTCGGCAAAGGCTTCTCCGACTGGCACGAAGAACACCACGGTTCGCCGGTCCGGGTCGACTGGCGCGTGATCGGCGGCACCTCGGAAACCATCCGCTATCTCCAGTCCGAAATGATGAGCAGCTATCGCGGTTGGTGGTCCGGCGAAGGCAAGGACTGGCCCGGCGACGGCGCCAAGGTGATCTACGATTACAAGACCGAGCCCTCGCGCAATTCCGACTTGTTCAAAACCCTGCGCAGCACCGACACGCCCGACGCGTTCGGCATCAAAATCGATGTGTTCTTCGGCGGCGGCGAATACGACCACGCCAAAGTCGCCAAGCAAGGCATCACCGTCAAACCTTGGGACACCGCGCCGGCTAGCATTACCGACGCCTACCCCACCGGCCTGTCCGGTGAAAGCTGGCGCACCGACACCTTGTTCGGCAACGCCCTGTCCACTTTCGGCTTGTGCTACAACCTCGACCGCCTCGCCGACCTCGGCATCGAACAACCGCCGCAAACATGGAAAGACCTCGCCGACCCGCGTTACTACCGCCTGCTCGGCACGGCGGATCCGACCAAGTCCGGCAGCATCACCAAGGCCTTCGAGATGATTATTCACCAACAAGTCTACGACCGCGTGATCGCGTCTGGGTTTTCCGACGCGGTCATCAACAGCGTCGAAGCCGACGGCAAAGACGCGCCGGACGGATACCAGGAGGCTATCGCCAAAGGCTGGCTCGACGGCGTCCATCTGGTGCAACGCATTGGCGCGAACGCGCGCTACTTCACCGACTCGAGTTCGAAGGTTCCGATCGACGTCGGCGCCGGCGACGCAGCCGTGGGGATGTGCATCGATTTTTACGGTCGGTTCCAGAGCGAGTTCGAGAAGGGTCACGACGGCACCCAACGCCTCCGTTACCTGACGCCGGCCGGCGGCTCCTCGGTGTCCGCCGACCCGATCAGCCTGTTGCGCGGCGCGCCCAACCGCGAACTCGGCGTGCTCTTTCTCGAGTACGTGCTCGGCTCGGAGGGACAGAAAATGTGGTGCTACAAACCGGGCACGCCGGGCGGACCGCAGAAGTTCGCGCTGCGCCGCCTGCCGGTGCGCCAAGAGTTTTACACACCGGGTTCGGAACACGCGGCGCACACCAGCGAGGACCTGACGCAAGACGACATCAATCCCTACAAAATGGCCGAGAGCTTCGAGTACCGCCGCAACTGGACCGGACGCTTGTTCGGTCTGCACCGCACCCTAATCCGCGCCATGTGCTTGGACTCCGGCGATGAGCTGCGTTCGACCTGGGGCAAGATCATCAAACATGGCGGACCCGACGCACAGCCAGAAGCGATGAAGCTCCTCATGCGCCTGCCCGAAGGCCTCGATTGGAATGGCGCCCATGAGGTGAAAGACATGGCCGGTGCCCAGCGCGAGTGGACCACCTTCTTCCGCAAGAGCTACGGCGAAGCAGCGGCTGCGGTGGAAAAGAAGTAAGTCTGTTAATTTAAACAGTTTATGTCTTGCATGGCACGCCCGCGTGGGTTTTGTTCGGGACATGGGTTATCAACTCTCCTCTTTTCAATATTCGCCGGCGGCGGAACGGACGCTGGACGGGCCATGGCGCGCGGACCAGCAGGTCGGCGAGACCGAAAGCAACCTGCACCGCCTAACCATCGCGAACATCAACCGCTATCTGGTGCGGATGCTACCACCCTCCTTTTATCTGCAACCTCGCTCCTCTCTGCCGCTCGACAACTATACCGTCACCGTTCCCGACATCGCCGTGATGGCAGGCACCATGGAGGAGCATCTCGGTCGGAAGTTCGGCGAAGCCATGCTGGTGATCGAGGTCGCGTTCGAGTCCTTGCACCACGATCGCACCACGAAACGCGACCTCTACGCCAAAGCCGGTATCCCCGAGTATTGGATTGTGAATCTCCGTAATGCCTCCATCGAATTGCATCGGAAACCGCATCCCAATGCGCCCCGGTACACCCAAGAAGAAATCCTGCGCCGCGGGGACGCTCTGAGTAGCCCGTTCGGCGGAGCGAACATCCCAGTGAGCCAACTGTTTCTTGAGTCGCGGCCCTAAACCATTGATAATCTGAGCATGATCGACCCCAAACTCTCCCCGCTCCTCTGCTCGATCCCCTTCGCCCTCTGCAACCTGCCGACCGAGGCCGTCGGCGCGGCCGGACTTCAAACGTCCGACGTCATTAAAACCATGAATTGAAAACACTTGCCAGTCCGCACCGACTCCGTTGAGAACGGGCGCATGATTAGCGTTCTCAGTCCCGCCAAGACCCTCGACATGGACAGCCCGGCTTGTGTGAAGAAGTTCACCCAACCGGACCTGTTGAACGACAGTGCCGAACTCATCAAGGTGCTGCGCGGCAAGTCCGAAGCCGAGGTCGGCAAGCTGATGAACATCAGCGAGAAACTCGCCGCGCTCAACGTCGCACGCTACGCCGCCTGGGACAAGACCTTCACCGAGGCGAACGCCAAACAAGCCCTGCTCGCGTTCCGTGGCGACGTCTACACCGGCATGGACGCGGACAGTTTCGCCGCAAAAGATTTCGACTTCGCGCAGAAGCACGTGCGTATCCTATCCGGCCTGTACGGCATTCTCCGCCCGCTCGATTTGATGCAGGCCTACCGGCTGGAAATGGGCACCAAACTCGAGACCAAACGCGGCGGCAACTTGTACGATTTCTGGGGCGCCGACATCACCGAACTGCTCAACCGCGACCTCGCCGCCAGCAAAAGCAAGGTGCTGCTCAACCTCGCCTCGCAGGAATATTTCAAGTCGGTGAAACCGGGTGCGCTCGACGCCGAGGTGGTCACGCCGGTGTTCAAGGACGAGAAGAACGGCGTCTACAAGATCATTAGTTTCCACGCCAAAAAAGCGCGTGGCATGATGGCCGCGTTCCAGGTGAAAAACCGGATCAAAAAGCCGAACGACCTCAAAGACTTCGACACCGCCGGCTACTATTTCATGGAAGACCAAAGCTCCGAACGCGAACTCGTGTTCTTCCGCGACGCGAGCTGAGAAATCCGCGACTCCGGGGCCTGGAGGGCGAGGGGCCTCCCGAGCCGTTTCTCCGCCTTGAATTGAAAAAACGGACAAGCGAGTCCTCTCGATTTTGAGTGGATGGTCGGCCGGATAATTGGTAGTCGAACTCAAAACCATTGCGATGAACGCGATGGCGCCTGGAGGCTCCAATGATCGAAACATACAAACCCTCGGGGAAGTTCACCCCCATTTTCCCGCTCTACCTGATCGGCGCGTTCGCCGTCATCATCGGACTCGCCTGGCTTTATGTCCGCGTGCTCGATTGGATTCCGCTGATCTACATCAGCTTCCTCGCGACGGCCGCGTTCGGTTTTGGTTGCGCCATGCTGCTTCATTTAGCGGTGAACGTCGGCAAGTGCCGCAATGTTTTGCTCGCCACATTGGCGGGCTTGCTGATCGGCGCGGGCGCCATCGGCGCCAAGCACTGGATGCAATACAAATACACCTTGGGCGAGATCGCCAAAATCGCAGCGACGGAGAACGGCGGCGAAAACGTCTCGGCCGACGAGGTCGGACAACAAATCACCTTCCCCCTCTACATCGATTTCCGCGTGAAAACCGGCTGGTCGGTCGGGCGGCGCGGGTCGAGCGGCGACATCAGCGGGATCTTTGTCTATGGGGTCTGGCTCCTGGAAGCACTGGTGGTACTCGCCTGTTGCGTTGTCCTCCCCCGCGGCAAAGCGAAGGAGCCGTTCAGCGAGTCTAGCGACAAATGGGCCGACGAGGAGACCGCCCTGCTCAGCTACATGGTCCCCGAACACCTTCCCGTGTATGAAGACGTGGAAACGCTCGACGACGTGCTCGACTTTCCGGAACCGGCCGACAACAGCCCGCGCAGCCTGATCTATAAATTAAATAGCGTGCCCGGTGAGGACGAGGAGGACAGTTACCTGTCCGTCATTTCGCAACACCTCTCTTACGACAAAGAGGGCAAAGCCAACACCGTCGACACCAACGTTTTCGAGTTCGTGCCGATCTCCGCCGAGCGCCGTTCGGAGTTGTTGGCGTGCATCGCCGAGTTCACCGGCGAGGTGTAAGCGTAAAAGCAGCTTTCCCTTCCAAGGGGATCATCGCGCGCGGCGACACGCTGGTGCAAAAGATCAACGGCGTGGTCTTCTCCACCGTCGTCGACCGTGATGAAAAGATGAGCCGGAACAAAGGCCTGATCGCGTTGCAGGATCACGGCAAGGCCTGCAAGGTGGCGTTCCGCAAGATCCAGTTGAAGGTGCTGGACGACGATGGTCAGTAACAGCGGATTTCGGAAAATCGAATCAATCGCGAACATTGTCCGAACAAGGACGTAACATCGGCGGACTAGCATCTCGAGATGCATTCAAAACACTCACTGTCAACACTCCTCCTCTCCCTTTTCACCTGCGCCGCCCTGTTCCTCGTGGGCTGTGCCACCGGCGACAGTGCTGACGGCGCCTCCGCAGGACAATTCATGGCGATCACTAAACACGACGGACGCACCTACGTTCTCGGTTCCGCGGAAACCCTCGCCACGTTCAACGAACAGAAATCCATACCGTACAGCAAAACCTACATCGGCAAAGCGGCGGACGGCGGCACCATCATCTTCGAAATCGACAAAGACGATGAAGGCATGCAGCAGCGCCTCATCGACGCGTATTCCAAACAGTACAACGTCGAATTCTGAACCTGTCACCCGTCGTTCTTTGACGTCAGGCGGGGCCGATTGCGCCCCGCCTGACGTTTGTCGGCATGCTTGAAGTTGCCATCCGGTTTTCAGGCGGACTTGACGACTGTTGAAGAATGTGGGGCGGCGACTTGGCCGGTGGAATTTCGGATGAGAGATTCCGCGTGCTCCGCGTTTTTCTGCGGTTCATTAAATGCCGTCAGCAAAGAATCCAGGGGGCAGAGCTTTCAGCCGGAAGCGCCCACTGGAGAACTACTCTGCCACGCCGAACACTTTCAACTTGCTGATCGACCAACGGTGATGCTTGGACTCGCCGGTCTGCACCACGCGTAGAAAGCGGGTGTTCAGGGGTTCGAAGGTGATGTTGGTCTTTCGAGCGCCCTTGCCGTTGGCAACAGGATCCGACCAGTCCTTGCCGTCGTCCGAGATGAGCAATTCCCAGCCGCGCGGATAGCGGTCGGGGTTCACGGAATCGAGTAGCAGGCTGGTAAGTTTATGTTCGGCGCCGAGGTCGATCTGATACCACCGCCCAGGCTGGTTACTGTTGTCGCAACTCCCCGTACCCAGGATCGGACGGCGCGCGCTTTCCTCACCGGCGCTGCAATCCACCGCCCAGTCGTTCTGGTTGGTGAGTTCGGGCAGGCTGAACGCCTCCAGCGCCTCGAGGGTCCAAAGGGATACCGTTTCACCAACACGATCGGCCACCGCTTTGCGTGTCGCGGCCACTTCTTCCGGCCAAATCGCGGACGCGGTATGGCCCCACTCTTGGCGGATGTAGGTGAGCACCGCCGCGATATACTCGTCGCCGTTCGCGCCCATCGGCGCCATCACGCCGCCGAGGTAGTTGGTGCCGTCGATCGGTCCAGTCATGCCGTGCAGCAGAATACGGTTGAGCACTTCCTTTTGACCCAGAACCCGCGGCGAATCCACCAGACTCGGCCCCAGCATCAACGGCGCGCCTGGGATCTGTTTGCCTTTGCCGTCCATGTTGTGACACGACATGCACAGCCCTTGATAAATCTCCGCGCCCTTGGCGATCAGATTAGCTTCTTCGGGCGAGACTTCGCGCGCCGGGGCGATGTCCTGGGTCCACGATTTGATCCCGGTCTGCCAGCGGCGCTGGGTGTTGGCGCGGCGTCCGGCATCGGCAATGTTGCGAAACACCTCGCCGCTCATCATGCGTTTGATCAGCGGCGTCTCGCGCGGATACAGCGAGGTCATCGCGGCGAGGAACACGCCCTCGTCTTCGACATTGTTCTCAACAATTTTTTCAATCGCGGCCACCGCGCGTTCGTCGACGGACTCACCCAAGCTCAAGATCGCTTGGCGTTTTACTTCACGGTCACGGTCCTGATGCATCTCGGCGAGGCGAGCGAGCGTCTCGTCATCGTTTTCCTTCACCCAGCGTTCGGCGATACGCAGCGCGGCAATCCGAACCTGCCAGTCTTTGTCGCCGATCGCGTTCAAGACCAGGGGCTTTTCAATCGCGCCAATTCCTTCGAGCGTCCACAGCGCGTGCATCCGGGCCAGTTTGTCGCCGTCGAACTGGGCCATCGCCCGCAGCGCCGGCACCACCGTGTCGCGGTCGTCACGCAGAATGATGAGTTTTTGTGCGGTGTCGCGCCACCAGCCATTTTTGTGCTGCAAGTGGCGGAGCAGTTGCTCGGTGGTTTCGTCGAGCATGCGCGGGGTCTGGCCGACCGGCAAATCCTGATGGCGAACGCGCCAGATGCGGCCGTTCTGGATCTGCGCCTCCATGCCGGTCTCTTTCATATACTGACCCGATGCTGGGTTCACCCACGGCGCGTCCTGGATGATGCCGCGCGAGATGTCGTTGATGTACAGGCAGCCATCCGGTCCGGTGGCGGTGAAAATCGGACGGAAATAAATGTCGTGCGAGGCGATGAACTCCTCGCCCGGGGTGACGTTTTCCATCATCTTACGGCCGTTGTGGTTGGCGACTTTGGCGTGCCGCACCACGTGCCCGACTGGATCGCAAACAAACGCCGTGCCGATCATGTCGAACGGCAGCGCATCGCCACGGAAGATCGACTGGCCACAGGCGGAGGTGAAACTCATCGCCGGACCCGGCCCCTTGTCACCGTAACCACACAGGTTGTGCATGGTCATGAACTCTGGCTTGTAGAACGCGCCCAAACTCGGACGCGTCCAGCGGCGGCCGTCGGTGCGCGACTTGGGTTGGTTCCAGTAATGCGGCATCTGGCGGAAGCCTTCGAACGGCGTGCTGTTGTCGGAGAAAAAAAGGTTGCCGACATCGTCGTGGTCGAGCCCCCATTGGTTCCAGTCAAACTCCACCGGATCTTCCTCCCAGGTTCCGTTGGTGAAGCGGTAGCGCAGGCGCCCGCGCGTGTTGTAGATCCAGTTGTCGGTATTCCAGACGAGGCCGGCGTCCTGGTGTTCGACACTGCGCGAGGCGTCGATTTTTCGTTCTCCTTGGTAGAGTTGCTTCTTCTCGTCGTGAACGCCGTCGCCATCCGTGTCGCGGTAGGCCCAGACATCGACCGTGTCGGTTTCGACCACCGCGATCCAATCGTCGAGCGGTAGGATCATGCGCGGCAGGTTGAGCCCGTCGATGAAGATCGTCGAACGATCGTACACGCCGTCGCCGTCAGTATCGGACAGACGCCGAACCCGGCCGTTGTTCAGGGTTTTGGTGCCGGTGCCTTCGACGTCCTGCATGTAGCTGCGCATCTCGGCCGCATACATGTTGGCGTTGCCGTCCCAGACAATCAATACGGGTTCTTCGACCTGCGGCGCGGCGGCCACCAACTCCACCTCGAACCCCGGCTGCACCACCATCGCGGCGCGCGCTTGTTCGGCGTTCAGATAGGCGTAAGGATTGAGTTTTTTGACCTCCTGCCAGGTCATCGCCGCCTGTGGGTCATCGCCGCCTTCGCCAGCCGCGACCGGCGGCACCGGACTCTCGAGCACGACCTCGTCCGGACCCGGAAAGTTTTTCGGCACCGGAATTGTCACCGTGCCCGAACCCAGCCACTCGCAGCTGCGCGCGAGAATCGTTTGAAAGCCAACACACTTCAGACAGTCGATAGTTTCCTGACCGCGCCAGACGTGGCCCATGGTTGTGACGACGACATTACCCTTTCCGTATTCAACAGCATAGGTCAGCGGTTCGTGTTCGCCGGTGCCGCGTGTTTTCGGATCGGAGTAGGCGCTGGACAGCACTGTCAGATTTTTCGCCGGACCGCGCATGTGGTGGTAGAGTTCGTCTTTGGCGTGCATCCACACTGGCGGGATGCCGTTCATAATCGGGTGTTCGGGCGCGCGCACCGTCACTTGAAACGGGTGCGTCGAGCCGTGTCCGGAGTTGCCGCAGCCATCGCCCTTCAGCGTCTTGCCCGAACCACCGTCAACTTTCACGCAGACGCCGAAGCCTTCTTTGCGCCAGCCGAGTCCGATCATGTCGTTGAACGCCTCCCAGTTAGTGAAGCCATTGTTCGCCGCGTGCACCAACATCGCCCCCCCACCCTCTCTGATATATTTCTCGAAACCCGTCTGCACCTCTTCCGGCCAGGTCGGCCCGTTGTAATTGAGCAGCACCACATCATACGCTTCAAAGTCCGGACGCCACTTGTCCCACGCCTTGGCCAAACTCGCCTCGAACGCGCGGGAGCGCTTCTTGTACGCCTCGACCGCGAGATGGTAGCGTTCGAGCGCAGCCTCATCTTTGGTGTTCGGTCGACGCGGCCCCGACATAAAGTCGTAGGTTGGCGCGGTGGACACATCGACTTCGAACCGACCGCTGCCTTCGAGCGTTTCCTGCAGCGCGTCGGTGGTTTTCACCCAGTCGTGATTGTTCCGCCCGTCGACGATTAGCACCTTGAGCGGTTCGGCGGCGGAAAGAAGAGAAAGAGACAGGCAGGAAAAGACGGCGAAAAAAGAGACGATACGCATAGTCGAATACCAACCGTTTAAGCCGCGTATTAGCAACCTTTTGGGCTCAGATTCTCTCGCTGCTAATCCGAATCCTGAACAATTCCGCTGGCGAAACCGTCAAAATGTTTGTGCCGAAAATTACGATGTCATGAAAACTCTTAGCTTTATACTGCGAAAAGAAAATCCAGATGGGAGCGAGGTCTCTCCCGATGGGATCAAGTTATAGCTGGAAACTCAAACGCTCAGAAATTACAAACTCATCGACATCCAAACGCCAAATCCTAGCACGTTCGACTCTTAGCTGGAGAAAATAACCAAGAACGGCCAAGAGAGCTGGAAGGAGGTTCCAGTTGCAGCATCTTGGGTAAGGGGGATCCGAGGAGACGAGGAAGACGAATGGAGAAAGCTAGCCAAAGATATTTGAAATGTTGAAGGTCATCGAACCGACGCCGAACTTTCTACGACGAACCGGTGGCGAGTGCGGCGGCGGCGGCGGCGCGTTTCCTGGCGAGAACGGCGGGGGGATCATCGCCACCGCCGAAGACGAGATCCGCCGTATCTTCACCGGGAACCTCCCGGAAGGGCTGGAGAGAACTTCTAGCCAAAGAAATTTGAAATGTTGAAGGTCATCGAACCGACGCCGAACCTTCTCCGACGAACCACGGAGTGGTGGCAAGAAAGTAGCCCCGGGTGGAGCGAGGTACGAGCGGAAGCCCTACGCCGTCCTTCCTTTGCCCCACATTCTTTTGCCTCCGCGGAGCGGTCTAAGCGCAGAAGTCCGACTAAATTCTAGCCAAAAATATTAGAAATGTTGAAGGTCATCGAACCGACGCCGAACCTTCTCCGACGAACCACGGAGTGGTGGCAAGAAAGTAGCCCCGGGTGGAGCGAGGTACGAGCGGAACCCGGGGTAGCTGAGAGCCTTTTGAACCGACCGGCCCGCCACTCTGCACGAACTCTTCGCTTCATGTCCGGTCGGAACGGCTCATGACTCTGAGGACATCCTGCTGCTGGTAGTCTTTGGCCGGACGCAGCAGGGAACGCCATTCAA
>Ga0209186_1000578_pt1 | contig 29062 bp, 18 predicted proteins | sample SidtaG_FD_187426 | JGI IMG/M metagenome (GOLD analysis project Ga0209186, IMG submission 187426) | Marine algal microbial communities from Sidmouth, United Kingdom - Sidmouth_Male2 metaG (SPAdes) (version 2) | ecosystem: Host-associated > Algae > Red algae > Unclassified | place: Sidmouth...
AAACGCCAACACCGTTTTGGTATACCGCTGCTATCAGGTCTATTTTTCATGGCCTTAACGATGGGTAAAAAGGTAGTCTTCTGGAGTGGGTTTTTAGTAATCTTAAATGATAAAAGACAACCGCTTTTCTAAGGTAGGAATATCCATTTCAAAATTAATTTCCGTTGTGATTTCCATAATTCCTTATATATTAAACAGACTATTTGGTAAAAAAAGAGCGCAGACTTTTTCAAATCTGCGCTCTTATCATTTTCATTTAAATCGAAATATTTAGACACTCCCCGTATAATACTCATCCGCAATCGAAATAGCTTGTGAGATAATCTCTAAGCCTTCATCAATTTGTTCTTTGGTGACCGTCAATGGAGGTGCGGTAAAAATGAAATTCCACTTTGCAAAGGTGAACATACCTGCTTCTCGAATTTTGGCAATCATGCGTTTAGTCGCCTCCATTTCATGTGCTGGCGCATTCCAAGCTGTTACAGGTTCTTTGGTTTTGCGGTCTTTCACCAACTCGATACAACCCAATAAGCCTGTATTTCGGAAGTCTCCGATAGATGGGTGCTTTTCTTTGAGCTTTTCGACTTGTGCTTCCATATATTTACCCATTTCGGCTGCTCTATCCACCAATTTATCTTCCTCGTAGATTTTCATCACTTCTAATCCTGCGGCAACGCCTATGGGATGCGAAGAGTACGTCAATCCTAACGGCATATAGTTATCATCAAAGTGTTTAGCAATTTCATCACTTACAATCATTCCGCCCAATGGCACATACCCTGCGGTCAATCCTTTTGCCATACACATAATGTCTGGCTCTACGTCATGGTGTTCTATCGCAAACATTTTGCCTGTTCGCCCAAAACCACTCATTACCTCGTCATCAATGAACAAGATGCCGTATTTTTTCGTGATTTCTCTGACTCTTTTCAAGTAGCCTTTTGGGTATTTGATACAACCCGAAGAACCAGATTCTCCTTCAAAAATCACGGCAGCTATCCCATATGGATTTTCGTATTTGATGATGTTCTCAAAGTTGGCTGCGGCTCTTTCGGCACATTCTTCTTCGGTGGTACTTCCCCACGGACAACGGTAAAAATATGGGTTTTCTACATGTACGACATTCGGCATTTGTTGGCTATCTACCATGAATTTTCTTGGATCACCTCCTGCTGCCAATGCGCCATACGTACCACCATGATATGAACGGTATTGGGTGACAATTTTGTGGCGTCCTGTGTAGACTCTCGCCAATTTTATCGCATTTTCTATGGCATCCGCTCCGCCCAATGTAAAGAACGTTTTCTTTAAATTACCTGGGCTGTGTTCTGCTAATTTCTTTCCCAATTCGGCTCTCACTTGGGTCGCCATACCAGGATAAACAAAACTAACTTCTTCCATTTGCTTCACAACCGCTTTGGTTACTCGTTGATCTCCATGACCAATATTGACATTCATTAACTGAGACGAGAAATCAATGTATTTTTTCCCATCTCTATCCCACATATAAACGCCTTCGGCTTTCTCTATATTTATAGGGTTCAACTTTCCTTGTGCAGACCAAGAGAATAATGTATAATCTTTACAATCTTGAACAATTTGTTGTTTCGTTGTTAGATCGTTTGTTACTATCATAGTTATTTCTTTTTCATTTTTTTTTAGAAATAGTGCTGGTTAATAAGTGCTTGGTGCTGTGGTTCTTAGTTCTTGGTGCTGTGGTTTTATTGTAGAGACTGTGTAAAATAGCCCTGATAGTAGCGGTATACCAAAACTGCGTTGGCGTTTTGTGGTCGCCTGCGTTGGCTTTTGGTATAATAGCGGATAGCAGGACTAAACGTAACGACGAAGCACCAAACCTTTCGCTCCTTTTTATTATTAGTGCTGTAGTTTATAGTGCTGTGGTGCTGTAGTTTATGGTGAAGAAAAACTACCGCACCACAGCACTATAAAACTAGCTCATCCAATTTGTCCAAGCATCTGGATTCCACTTAGTGGTTGTTTTCTTTAATTGCGTCCAAAATTCTACGGAGCTTTCTCCTGTAATATCGCCTACACCGAATTTTGATTCATTCCAACCGCCAAAAGAAAAAGGCTCTCTTGGAACGGGAACACCGATATTGACACCAATCATTCCTGCACTCGCTTTTTCCATTACGTAACGAGCCATTCCGCCATTTTGGGTGAATACAGCAGCCGCATTTCCGTAATTTGAGTTGTTTTCAATTTCCAGTGCTTCGTCCAAATCTGCTGCACGAATGATAGAAATAACTGGACCAAAAACTTCCTCTTTTGCGATTTTCATTTTTGGTGTCACATGGTCAATAATCGTTGCGCCAACATAAAAACCACCTTCTTTGTTTGGTACAGTCGCTTTACGTCCGTCTATTAAGATTTTTGCACCTGCTTTTTCAGCTTGAGTGATGTACTTTTCGATGCGTTTTTTGGCTTCCGCACTAATCACTGCGCCTAAGTTTTCCCCTACGGTAATTCCTTTGGCAACTTCAATCATTTTCTCAATGATGTGATCAACTTCACCTACCGCAACCATCGACGCTGCTGCCATACATCTTTGTCCAGCACAACCCGACATGGAGGCAATAACATTTGCAGCCGTCATATCTACATGGGCGTCAGGTAAGACCAATAGATGATTTTTGGCACCACCCAAAGCGACGCATCTTTTTAAGGTAGAAGTAGAACGAATGTAAACGAGTTTTGCTACTTTCGTCGATCCAACAAAAGAAACGGCTTCGATGCCTTTTGCATCACAAATCGCCTCCACGATTTCTTTGCCACCATTGACAACGCTAAATACGCCATCTGGCAAACCTGCTTCTTGCAACATTTCAGCCATACGCACCGCACTCAAAGGCACGATTTCAGAAGGCTTCAAAATCACACAATTCCCCAAAGCCAATGCATTTGGCACAGTCCAGTGAGGGACCATATGTGGGAAATTAAAGGGTGCAATACAAGCGACAACGCCTAAAGGTTTGCGCTCTACTCGACACTCAACGCCTTTACTTACCTCCATAATTTGCCCAGATACGATTTGTGGCATAGAACAAGCAAATTCTGTTAGCTCAATACTTTTTGCGACTTCTGCTCTTGCTTCGCCAAAGGTTTTGCCGTTTTCCTCATGAACCAATTGCGCCAATTCCTCAATATTGTCTTCTAATAATTGACGGTATTTGTACAAGATTTGTACACGATCTTTCATCGTCATCTCGCTCCAAGCAGGATAGACATCTTTTGCTTTTTTTATAGCTTTTTTTAAATCTTTATCAGTTGATAAAGGAACAGTCGATAACACAGAGCCATCTAAAGGACTAATCACGTCCATTTTTTCCTGTCCATTAGGGGTAAATTTTCCCCCTATAAAGTTTTCTACAATCGAATACTTTTGCGTGATTGTTTCCATAAAATATTATAAATTTTAATAAAAATTAAAATTTAGTTTTTGTGGTTTTTGTAGTTTTTGTGGTTTCTGTAGTTATTCTCAACTACAAAAACCACTTAAACCACTTAAACTACAAAAACCAAATCAACGTTTGATTTTGTATTTCTCATTCTTTTTCAAGGCATCCGCAGGAGAGGGAATATAGTGTCCAACGCCTCCACCTCTTTGGTCATTGAAAGTAGTCGGAATGTCATCTGATGCCGTTCTATCTTTCCAAGTAACATGCGCTTTTCCATCGTCTCTACGTTCCATCGTGATGCACTCTTCAACGGGGCAAACCAATGAACAAAGATTACAGCCTACACAATTATCTTCGATGATGTGTGGTACTCGTCCTTCTTCCGTTAATCCAATGGCTTGATGCGCTCCATCTTCACAAGCCGTATAACACAATTGACAGCCGATACATTTCTCATCGTCAATGCTTGCAATAACTTTGTATTTCAAGTTGAGATTTTCCCAAGTCAATACATTAGAGACGGCTTTTCCGACCATTTCATCAATGGTATTGAATTTCTTGTCAATCATGTATTGCTCTAAGCCGTAAATCATCTCTCGGATGATGCCAAAACCATAGTGCATAACTGCCGTACAAACTTGTACAGAACTCGCTCCTAACAATAAGAACTCAACCGCATCTCTCCACGTTTCAATACCGCCAATTCCAGAAATCGGAATCTTGACATTAGGGTCTTGAGCGCAATTTTTCAGCATGTTTAAAGCAATAGGCTTGACCGCAGGACCGCAATACCCACCATTCGTACTTTTTCCATCAACGATGGGATATGGTACAAAGTTGTCTATATCCACCCCTACAATACTTTGAATGGTGTTGATTAACGAAATTGCATCGCCTCCACCACTTACTGCCGCTTGTGCAGGTAGCGTAATGTCGCTGATATTGGGCGTTAATTTAACGATAACGGGCGTTTTTGCGACTTCTTTCACCCAAGAAGTAATGGTTTCTAAGACTTTAGGTTCTTGACCTACTGCCGATCCCATTCCTCGCTCACACATACCATGCGGACAACCAAAATTCAATTCTAAACCATCTGCGCCCGCATTTTCGGCATCTTTTACGATTTGATGCCACTGTTCTCTGGTTTCGACCATTAATGATGCAATAACAGCGTGATTTGGAAAATGTTTTTTGACTTCTTCTATTTCTTTGAGATTGTCCTTGAGTGGACGATCCGTAATCAACTCAATGTTGTTCAATCCGATGAGTCGTTTGTCTTTGTAATTGACTCCGCCATAACGAGACGAGACATTCACAACGGGAACACCTAATGTTTTCCAAACGGCACCGCCCCATCCAGCTTCAAAAGCTTTCATGACTTGATACCCTGAATTAGTAGGTGGTGCAGAGGCTAACCAAAAAGGATTGGGTGCTTTAATTCCTGCAAAATTTATCGAAAGATCTGGCATATTTCTATTTATTATTGGTTATAAATTGGTGGATTCCTTGTGCAGCAACTTTTGCTTCTGCTACTGCATTGACAACTTCTGCTCCACCATTGACACTATCGCCCGCAGCAAAATATTTTGGATTTGTTGTTTGGAAAGATTCGTTGGCAATAATTCTGCCTTTTGCATCTACTTCTAATCCGTCAATTTGCTCCAAAAACGCAACTTGTTTGCTCTGTCCTGTGGCTTTAATCACCATATCACAAGCCTCCACAAACTCGCTTCCTTCGATTTCTGTTAATTTTCCTCTAACAGATTTGGTACGAATAAATTTCACGCCTGCCACTTTTCCTTGTTTTGCCATAATGCGGACAGGACTTACATTAAATAAGCCTTTGACACCTACTTGTTTTGCTAAATCATATTCAAAAGGATAAGCACCTTTGGCATCTTTAGAACGACGATACGCTAAAATTACTTCTTCCGCTCCCAAACGAGCAGATTCAGAACTTGCATCCATCGCTGTATTTCCACCACCCAACACAATCACTTTTTGACCTACTTTGGTTTTGTGTTGTTTGATGCGCAATTTTTCGATAAATTCAACTGCTCCAAAACAATTATCTAAGTCCTCTCCTTTAATATTTAAAGAACGAGTTGCTCCCAAACCAATACCTAAGAAAATAGCGTGGTAGTCTTTTTCTAATTTTGCTAAATCCTTTTTGTTGCGAATCGGCTTTTTATAGTGAATTTCAAAACCTAATTGTTTTTGTAGGTATTTGACTTCTTCCAAAGCTTCTTCATTGGTAATTTTATAGGGAGCAACACCATAGATGGTCAATCCAGAAGGATGTGCTTTTGCCTCAAAAATATCGACCTTATAACCCAAGGTTCTCAATTCACAAGCACATGCAATTCCTGCTGGTCCTGCCCCAATAATTGCGACTTTTTTACGATTGGCTTTCCCTTTTGTAAATATTTTAACTTTTTGCTTAATTGCTGTTTGGCTTGCAAAATTTTGGAGTCGTCCTATATCAATGGGTTTTACGTCTTGATGGTTATAAACGCAAGCTCCTTCACATAAAACTTCGGTAGGACATACTTTTCCACATGCACTCCCAAAATAGTTTTGTTCATAAATTGTCTTTGCAGCTCCAATGACATTTCCTGAATTTATTTGTTTGATAAATAGCGGTATGTCGATTCCTGTTGGACAAGCATTTATACAAGGAGCATCATAACAAAACAAGCAGCGAGAACTTTCGTAATACGCTTCTGTTTGGTTCATCAAGGGATATTCCTGCTCAAAATTCTTGTCAAATTCTGCTTTATTTTTTGGTTTACTATATTCTGCCATATATATTTTATTAATTAATGGATAAAGAATGAGGCTTTTCAAACGCCAAAAATGATAGGTTATTCTTTTTCTATTACTACCTATGATTCTTTATTTTTTTTAGGAGAGAACGGTTTATTGCTCCGTCGTTTCGTTGAGTCCCGCTGTTCGTTCTTATGGTGGCGATTGGGCAACCACAAGGGATTGCCCCTACAACGCTGCGGGCAGACACATGGGGTCTGACCCTACGCCACCGCTCACCACCATACCACTACCATCGGGTCTATATTGGATGGTCTGTACTCCTATAATTCTGTTAATTTTCCATACGTTTCTGGACGGCGATCTCTAAAAAATTGCCATGTAGAACGAACTTCTTCAATCAAATCTAAATCAAATTCTGCGATTAATAATTCGTCATCATATTCTGAGGCCTCTGAAAATATTTGTCCTCTTGGATCAACGAAGTAAGAAGTACCATAAAAACGTCCTAAGTCCCAGGGCTTTTCTTCCCCTACTCTATTGATGCATCCCATAAAATATCCGTTTGCTGCGGCATGGGCTGGTTGTTCTAATTTCCATAAGTATTGTGATAATCCTGCTACGGTTGCTGATGGGTTGTAGACAATCTCTGCTCCATTTAAGCCTAATGCTCTTGCGCCATCTGGAAAGTGACGGTCATAGCAAATATAAACACCTACTTTCGCATATTTTGTTTGAAAGACAGGGTAGCCTAAATTGCCTGGTTTGAAGAAGAATTTTTCCCAAAATCCTGTTGTATGTGGGATATGGTTTTTACGGTATTTTCCTAAATAAGTTCCATCTGCATCAATGACGGCTGCTGTATTATATAGAATACCTGCTTGTTCTTTTTCGTAGATGGGTACCACAATTGCCATGTCGTATTTTTTGGCATATACTTGTAGCATTTCTGTGGTGGGACCCGGTACAGACTCGGCTGATGCATACCATTTGCGGTCTTGTCCTGGGCAAAAATAGGGGGTATTGAATATTTCTTGTAGGCATAGGATTTGTACTCCTTTTTTTCCTGCTTCTTCGATATATGGAATATGCTTTTCATACATTGCATCCATTATTTCTTTGATGCTTCCTTCGCCCTCTGTCATGGGCAGGCTCATTTGGATGAGTCCAGATTTTACTATTCTAGGCATAATTTGTTTTAAATTCTAATTTCTAATTGATGTGTTATTTTATTTTTTAAACCATATAAGGTCATATAAGTTTTTTCGAATTCGCTCAATGACCTAAGTTCATATAAGTTTTTGTTCTTTTGATTTCTTTGTGATTTTATATGACTAAAATAACAGTTCATTCTTAAACTCCTCCCCTTCCCCCCCTCCAAAGGGAATAAAATACTGTTCTTTTAACCAAATGATTTTCACTTATAATTTTCTTTTCTTCTAAATCCTAATAGAGAATTTAAAAATATTTATATTTTGCTAAAGGGCTGTCGGCTTACGTATTTTCCGTAGCCTTTTTCGATGTTTACTTTTTCTTCGTCTATGGCTAACTTTCCTCTTAGGATTACTTTTTTGCATTTACCTGTGAGTTCCCATCCTTCGTAGGCGGAGTAGTCTACGTTCATATGGTGGGTATCTACAGAGATTTTGTGTTTTGTATTGGGGTCGAAAATTACGATGTCTGCGTCTGAACCGATGGCGATTGTTCCTTTTTGTGGGAACATGCCGAATATTTTCGCTGCGTTGGTCGAAGAGACTTCTACGAATTTGTTGGGGGTGATGCGTCCTTTGCCAACGCCTTCGGAATAGAGCAACTCAAAACGGTGTTCGATGGCAGGGTGTCCGTTGGGTATTTTGGAAAAGTCGTCTTTACCCATTAATTTTTGTTCCCACATGAAGGGACAGTGATCAGTGGCGACGACCTGTACGAGTCCTTGATTGATGCCTGCCCATAAGCTAGCTTGGTCTTTCTTTTCTCGGAGTGGTGGACTCATTACCCATTTTGCACCTTCAAAATCTTTTTCGTACAAAGACGCATCTATGGTGAGGTATTGGATACATGTTTCTACGTGAACTTTTTGGTTTCTTTCTGTCGCTTTTCTTATGGCATTTAATGCGCCCTCACATGTCATGTGGACGATGTAGGATTTTACGCCTGTGTAGTTTGCCATATCTGCAAAACGGGCGGATGCTTCAGCTTCTGTAATTTCGGGTTGGGATAAGTAGTGGTATAGGGGTGATAGTTTGCCTTCGCTTTTGTGCTTTGAAATGAGTTTGTCTATCATATCTCCATTTGTGGCGTGGACAGTGACCATTCCGCCATGCTCTTTGACTTCTTGCATGAGGTCTACCATCTGTCCGTCATCTATCATTAAGGCACCTTTGTATGCCATAAATGTTTTGAAGGAGGTGATACCTTCTTCGTTGATGAGTTTGGATATTTCGGCTCTGGTGGTTTCGTTAAAGTCAGTGACTGCCATGTGGTAGGAATAGTCTCCGTAGGCTTTGTCTTTTGATTTGGCTTTCCATGTATCTAAGGCATTGTATAGGGTATCACCTTGTGTTTGTAGTATAAAGTCGATAACCATGGTTGTTCCTCCATGAAGGGCGGCTAAGGTGCCTGTGGAATAGTCGTCACTGGAGGATGTTCCCATGAAAGGCATGTCAAGATGAACATGTGGGTCTATTCCTCCTGGAAAGAGTAGCATATCTGTTGCATCAATTATTTCGTCGGCTTCTGCTTTTAAATTGGTTCCAATGGCGGCTACTTTATCGTCTACTATTAATACATCTGCTTTATAATCATCTGTGGCAGTAATAACTCTACCATTTTTTATGAGTATGGACATGGATATTTTTTGGTTTGATTTTAAAAAGGGCATTAAAGTAGGAACTTTTTTTTTAAAACAAAAATTTTTGTGCATATCTGTTTTTAAACCATATAAGTTATATAAGTGCATATAAGCTGTTCATAAAAGTTGAGACCGCTTAATATAGACCCGATAGTAGCGTTATGGCGGACAGGCATTTTTGAAATGCCTTACATCTTCCGCCATAGTAGCGGATAGCGGGCCCAAACGTTACGACGAAGCTTTTTCCGTTCTCTCCTTATCATTTTGGGCATAAAAAAAGCTAATAGCATGGGATATACTATTAGCTTTAAGAGATATATTGAGATTTGTATTTCGTTGTTAGGCGCTTGTTTCTGCTTGTGTGATTAAGCGGTAACCTTTGCCGTGTATGTTTTTGATTTCGATGCTGGGGTCTGCTTTTAGGTATTTTCGTAGTTTTGTAATATATACGTCCATACTTCGGGCGGTAAAATAATTGCTTTCTCGCCAAATTCTTTTGAGGGCGAGGTCTCTTTCTAGTACATCATTGAGATTTTCGCACAACATTTTGAGCAAATCGGCTTCTTTAGAGGTTAGGCGAATTTCTTGGTCAGTAAATTTTAGGACTTGTAGCTTGTGGTCAAATTTGAAGATACCAAATTCAAAGAAAGTTTGGCTTTGTTGGGCTTTGCTTCCAGAGTGGTATCGTCTTAAAATGGCATCCATACGGAGCTGTAGCTCTTCCATGCTAAAAGGCTTGGTGATATAGTCGTCGGCGCCAATTTTAAAACCTTTGATTTTATCCTCCTTCATGGATTTGGCGGTCAAAAACAGGATTGGGGTATCTGTATTGATTTCACGAATATTGGTAGCAAGGGTAAAACCGTCCATTTTGGGCATCATTACGTCCAAGATACACATATCAAAGTCATTGATTTGAAACGCTTTCCAAGCGGCTTCACCGTCTTCACAGCGTTGCACATCATAACCTTTGATAACGAGATATTCTTTTAATAATAGTCCTAAATTGGGGTCGTCTTCTGCTAATAGAATTTTGGGCATTGTACTCATAGCTTCACTTTTTTAAGATATAACTGTATTATTTGGGGACTTGGGAAAAAATAGCTGAAATAAGCTGCCTTGTTCAGGTTTGCTTTTCACGTCAATGGTTCCTCCATGAGCCTCCGTCATTATTTTAACGTAACTGAGACCCAAACCGAAGCCTTTGACATCATGAACATTGCCAGTAGATACACGATAAAACTTATCAAAAATCTTTTTCTGCGCTTCTTTGCTCATTCCAATTCCATTATCTCTGATAGAAATAAGGATGCCTTCTTCACGGTCCTCAGTAGTAACATTGATATGGGGTAGTTTTGGTGTGTACTTAATGGCATTATCTATTAAATTAGAAAAAATATTCGTCAAATGGACTTTATCAGCACTAATAAGTGGGTTTGAAGAATGAAAATCAAAAGCCAAATCACCGTTCTTTTTTTCGATTTGTAATAAAGAATGGCTCATCACATCTTCTAAAATATCATGAACATTCAAAGGCTCTAAATTTAATTTTGCTTCACTGCGTTCTATTTTTGCAATTTGCAATACTTTCTCTATCTGATTACCTAAACGATGATTTTCGTCTTGTATTATCTGAATGTAGCGTTTAAGGCTGGATTTGGGCACATTTTCGTCTAAAATCATCTCACTTGCCAATTTTATGGTCGATACCGGTGTTTTAAACTCGTGTGTCATATTGTTGATGAAGTCTGTGGTAAGCTCCGACATTTTCTTTTGGCGAATCATGGTGTTGATGGCGTAGAAGAAGCAGAATGCCAATAAAACAATAAAAAAGAAAGCGGAAAGTGGCACTAAGCCATTGCCAAAAATTGCTGCAAAAGACCTGTCATTTTTTTCGGGAAAATAAACACTTAAATTACCTGTTTCTTTCCATACATTGCCATCAAATAAGGCTGTTTCATATGGCTCTTCACCAGCGTCTGCTGCATCATATTCTCGGCTGGCTAAAACCAGATTATCTTCGTCATCTGTAATTTGCCATTCTGGTTCTGCTTTAATGCCATGATTGGCCAATTCATCGTGAATAATCTGATTAAAATCAAATTTATTGAGTCTTTCCTCCAATGTCTCCTCACTACACATAATTGTTAAAACCAAATCATTGATGAGTTGTGTAGCATCTTGTATATTGGCATGTGGAATGGTTGGAATCATTGATTTTGACGCCACCTCTTTTTTGACTTTACTAATAGTATCCTTTAAGGTTTCCCCTAACAAATCGTTCATAGAACCACTGGAACTAAAAGCAATGTATTCTTGCTCTACTCTTACAGAATGTGAGGCTAATAAGGCTGGTATATCGTCATTTTCATTATTTCTAAACCCATTTATATTTTCATCAATCCCATAATAGCTTGTGATAAAAGTCCCTGCTTGATCCGAAGAATCTCGAATGGTAATGCGGTTAATTTTATCGGTACTATCAATATAAATTTCGTAATGTGCGCCATTTTCATTGCAGCCATTGCCTTGTAATGAATAAGAAAGGCTAAAACTATCGGAAGTGACTGTATAACAAAAATCATCAAGCGAATTACACTGGGCATACCAGTCATTTTGTTCTTGATTGAGTCTTTCGTAGGTAAGATTAAATTGATCGCCTTTTTGGAAATTATCTAAAGCATCTAATAATTCATCAATGACATTGACCTCTTGCCCTGCAATGTGTGTAATAATATCTCCTTTGCGGAGTCCTGCGTAATAAGCAGGTGTATTTTTGTAGACTGTTTCTACATATAGCCCATAATCGCCCTTTAAATTGAACTGTTTGGCGAAATCTTTATCAATGGTATGTGCCCAAAGTCCTAAAATGGCTTTTCCTTGTTTTATTTTGTCATTAAGATCCTTATTAAACTTATCTCTACTGCGATTATGATACTTATCGGTATCAATATTCACTTCTTTTTTGATAAAGCCCGCTGCTTCCCTTGTTTCTATTTTTTTAGTAATGCCCGCCAGTACATGATGCACTGATTGCTTAAATTGCTGCTCATTGAGTTCATTGGCTTGATTGATCCAGTAAAGCTGTATCCCAATCAATCCGACCATCGCCCCAATAATCACCGTAACTAAAAATTTGATCTTCATCTTATTCATAGATTTTAAAAATAGAATAAAAGCATATTATAAGGAATTGCTTTAACAATCATTAACACCAAAAACACCTTTTTAATTCCCTATTAACGTATTTTTTTTGAAAAAAATTGTTTTTGAGGATTTGTGATATATTAATTTGGAGCGAAAGGTAAAGAGCTTCGTCGTGGCGGAAAGGCCTGCTATCCGTTCTTATGGTGGCTGGCCTCTGCGCTTCAGGCAGACACATGTGCCCCCACAGCCACCATACCACTTCTATCAGGGCTATTTTGGATGGTCTGAACAGAGCGTATTTTATGGGCAGACGTTGCACTGCAACGTCTCTACGTCTCTACGTTCCTTTCGTCCCCTAAATCGTCTCTTTATACTACCTAATGCAAGGTATTTTTTTTCGCTATGTGTAGGTATTGTTTGTGAAAGGGTGGGTTTGTAATTTTGCATAAAAAATAGACCAGATGTCCAATACACTCTCTTCTTCTACAAATTCTTTAGACTATAAAATTATCGGTCCTGATTGTCTTTGTTCTTTAGGCAAGGGAACTAAAAAGAAATGCTGTAAAAAATATAAACGGGGGAAGCAATGTAAGCGGTGTCCGAAGGAGATTCTTTAGTGCTTTTCTTTGTGCCGTGGTTCTTAGTTCTTGGTGCTGTGGTTTTTCTCCGCTTAATGACCAGTGCTTTCATCTCGACTCCGCTCGATGAGAGCAGGTTCTTGATGTACTGATTGTTTAAAAAAATCTGTGTAATCCTCAAAATCTATAAAAATCCGTGATTCAAAGGCTTGGTGGTGTGGCAAGGGTTTTTGTAGCGTCTAATAGCGTTGAAACCATGTAAGATAGCCTCGATAGCAGCGTTATACCAAAAGGCAGCGTTGGCGAAACGTCTCGTAGAGACGTTGCAGTGCAACGTCTTTTGGTATAGTAGCGGATAGCGAGACCCTGCGCCACGACGAAGCTCCAAACCTTTCGCTCCAAATTAAAAAATAGCAATTTTAAAAGCGTATATCAATAATACACCAAAAGGCTTTGTCGTGTGGCAAGGATTCCTGTAGAGCCTAATTCCCCAATATACCAATACACTAAATCTGTAGAGCCTAACTGCCTAATCAAATAATTCCTAACGACCCAATACACTGATTAACGAATAAGCGTGACATTCCCTTTTTCGACGATGGTGTTCCCGTCATGTGTGACTGCCTCCACGTAGTAGATGTATACCCCTACTAACTGTTCCTCTCCTTCAAAAAAGCCGTCCCATGTGGCGTCAAAGCCTGCTCCTTTGTAGACTTCCCTACCCCAACGATTGTAAATTGCAAATGAATTGATGTCTTCGATGCCATTGGTATAGAGGCGTACTACGTCGTTTAAGCCGTCGTTGTTTGGGCTAAAGGCGGAGGGAACTAAGACGTAGATACTTGCATCTACGAAAACGGTTACGGAGTCTATCTTTTTGCAAATGCCATTTGTTCCTTCTAGGTAGTAGGTTATGGTTTGATTGGGATCAGCAGTAGGTTGTAGGCTGTTGGGATTTGATAAGCCAATGGTGGGTGACCAAGTAAAACTGGCATCAGAATAGCCATTTAAGGTGGCTGTTTCGGCTATGGTAATCTCTATGTCATCTCCTGCATCAACGATGGGTAATGGGTTTACGTTCACAACCAATTCATCTGATGCGGAAAAGCATTCGTTGGCGATGGAAATGGAGTAGGTCGTTGTCACGGAAGGGGTGGCGACGGGTTTGATGGCGTTGGGGTTGTTCAGGCTTTCAGCAGGTGACCAAGTATAGTCAAATCCGTTGGGGGTTGTGACGGTGAGTCGGGCGGTATCGCCTTCGCAAATGGTAATGTCTGCTGCTGCTTCTATTTCCACGGCTTGTACAACAGCTACTTTCACGGAATCAATCGTTTCGCACAAGGCATTATTCGCTTGTAATATGTAAATTGTGGAGTCTGTTGGCATGACGGTGGGTGATATGAGATTGCCTACGTTTGTTCCTAAATTATTGCTCCATGCAAAATTGTTGAAATCGCCATTAATCGTTGAAGTTAGTTCTATGTCTTCGCCTACACAAATAAAAGTGTCTGGCAATAACTCAAGGACTGGTTTTTTTAGAATGTCGATAAAAACGCTGTCTTCGTGGAAACAGTTGTTTGCTTCGCCTGATACATACAACCAAGCATATTCTGTGAGATTGACTACTTGGTTTTCTGCTGTAGCATCATCCACTAAATTTGCAGGACTCCACAAATAGCTATAGTTTTCTTCTGTGGCAATATTGAGGTTGATGTCTTCGCCTTCACAACTCACTAAATCCTCTTCAAGTAAATCAAATGGGAAGGTAATGGAAACCAATACAGAATCCACCACATCACAAAGAATATTGCTTGCTTCTAAATAATACCATGTTTCTTCTGTGGGTGCGACCATTGGTGATAGCACGTTGCCAACAGGTGCGTCTCCACTACTTGTCCACTGAAAATTATCGAAATCTCCTGTTACGGTTGTTGTCAATTCAATGGATTCTCCTAAACAGATATTTGCATTGGCAATCGTCTCAATTTCGGGAAAGGCTAATACTTCTACCAAAATACTATCCTGAGACGTACAACCAGACACGGTTTCGACATAAAAATAATACCATGTATCCTCCTCTGGCGAAACGGTTTGATCCGCTAAGTTAACGTCTGAAATGTCGTTATTTGTTCCCCAGAAGAAAGAGACATCTTCATTAATACCGCCATCATAAGAACCATTTAGAGAGGCTTGATCGCCTACACAGATTGGCGAAATTGGCGAAATTATGGCATCAACAGGGTTGGGAATAATGACCGCTTGTTCGACAATGGCGGCACAGCCATATATGTTTTCGATGGTTAAACTCACAAAATACGTTCCTGGTTCACTATAAGTATGGCTGGGATTAACCTCTGTACTCACATTATCAAAGGGATTCATTAAATCCCCGAAGGTCCAGCTCCACGAATTAAAATGGGGGTTATTCGTTACTTCTTCAAAATCAATTAAGAATTCGCCACAATCGCCTTGAACATACTCAAATTCTAAATCTTGAATGGGATAGAGGTATAAAGTAACAGTGGCTGTATCTGTACAGGTGTTGTTTGATAAAGCTGCTGCAATACTAATTTGGTAGGTTCCTGTATCGGGGTACGTGACAATTGGATTCAAGCTATCAATGGGAAAATTCATGACAACTTCATTTGGATTTTCAGGAATCCATTCAAAGGTCACACCTGGATCGGTTGTTCCTAAGTCTGTACCTTCAAAATTATAGACAAAGCTCCCACAACTGACAAACTCATACTGACTGGGTGCAATGAGTTCTGCTTCCCCTCCTGGTGTTACCAAAACTTGGTTACAATCAGTTACATTGAATTGAAAATCTCGTCGATTGGTACAAATAGGCATGCCATCTCGGTATTCTGTCACTTGAATACCCACCACATACTGTCCTAATTCTGTGGGTAAACCTGTCAATAAGCCTGTTTCTGAATCAATAGCCAAAGGTTCTGTTCCTCCAATTTGGTTATCTACATCATAGCCTGCGAGCCAATTTACGTTGCCATAAGGCAATGCTGTAAAAGGCTGTGGATCAGCGACACTTGCACCATCAAAAGGCGTGTACATGCTATAAACCAAAGAATCTCCATCTGGATCAGAAGCAGAATGGTCATAAACCAATGGAAAATCAGCACAAATAATGGCAGGAGGATAATTATAAAAAGTTGCAGAATTGTTGTTGGCATTCAATGTATTGTGTGGAATATCAATCTCATAAGTCGCTCCTGTATCTCCTGGCGCAAAAATATTGTCGATGGTATTGTTTCGGCAACAACGTTGAAAAATGGCTTTATAGACGCCTGGTGCATCGGGTAAAGTTACATCAAGTCGATACACACCTTGTTCCAAACAAATATCTGGAATATTGGTAAAACACGGATCTTCTTCAATTACAGGCTCCAAAATAATGGGATCAGACACCCCAACCCCTGTACTCGCCAAATTACCATTTTCATTAACAAGCATACCACTGGGATTACGCAACGTAATATAAGCTGTTTCGTCTAATTCGGCACAACTTGTACAGTCACAATCTCTAAATAATTCCAAAGTAATTCGGTAGTTGTTTCCACCTTGATGGGTATACGAAAGCTGTCCACCAATGAGGTGATTTGCCACTAAGGAAGGTTGTATTAATAACCAAAAACAGCTAATTAAGAATATTGTTTTTAGTATGTGTTTCATGTTTAGTCTATGGGTTTTTTAATTCTTAGTTTTAAACATATAAATATAGACAAACTTAGGGAGAACAGCCACATCAAAATAGTTGGTTTTAGTTGTTTTTGGGGGTTTTGTCGTTTTTAGGTTTGTTTTTTTCTTGGTTTTTGGAATTTCGTGCTTTTTATTGATATATATGTAAATTATATTTGATAATGGAAAAGTTTTTCACGCAAAGGGTTCTGACTGTCTAAAATAGACCCGATGGTAGTGTTATAGCCTTCTTTTCGTTTCAGTAGTTTTAGTTGTTGCGGTTCTTTTCTTGATACATTATTAGGCTATAGTAACGGACAGCGGGCCCATGCTTGGCGATGAAAGAGGAACTGTTGTCTCCTTCTAATTTTAATTAAAAAATGATGCTATTAGGAGAGAACGGTAAAGTGCTTCGTCGGTACGGAAGTTCCTGCTATACACTATTATGGTGGGCTATTTTTGGGCAACCACAAGGAATTGCCCCTACAAGCCTACGCTGCCACCATACCGTTGCTATCAGGTCTATTTTGGATGGAGTGTACCGCTATCAAAGGATTTATTTTGCATTGAGATTTTTCACTATATCGAAATTATGATTATTTTTGCACATCAAAAAACACGCAAATAATTACGATGAAAGCCATAGAACAACAACTTTTAGGAATCTTACAAAATATCAAAGGCTCAGGGTCTTTTGCTTCTTCCAATACTCAGCCATTTGTACACCCAAAACTGATTGTGGAGGATTTTGGGGAATTGGGATTTCCGTTGAACAAACCTCAAATCAAAGGGCTTATTGAGATCGCCCGCCAATCTCCTTTCGGCAAGGGCAGTGAAACTATAACGGATACAACTGTTCGCAAAACGTGGGAAATTGATGCTGATCAACTCTCTTTTAAAGGAAAGGATTGGGAACATGCTTTTGAAATGATGTTGGAACATGTACAGTACGATTTGGGTATTCTTCACCACAAAATCAAAGCATCTTTGTATAAGTTGTTGATTTATGAGGAAGGAGGATTTTTCTTGCCGCATAAGGATTCTGAAAAGGAAAAAGGTATGTTTGGAACGATGGTCATTGGTTTGCCTTCCACCCATACAGGCGGTGAACTAGTGGTGCGTTTTGGTGAAAAAGAAAAAATAATTGCCTTTTCTGATAAAACAGATAAACTCAACTTCCCTTATGCCGCTTTTTATGCAGATTGCGAGCATGAAATCAAGCCTGTAACCAGTGGCTATCGGGTTTGTTTGGTGTATAATTTGATTCAAAAAAGCAGCACAAAAAAAATAAAATCTCCTCAATTTGACAATTATGTAGCCGAAGTCACCGAACTTTTGACACAACTCAAAGCCTCCACCGAACAACCTTTTCAAACAGTTTTATTGGGTCATGAGTACACACCAGAAAATTTTTCGTTAGATGCGCTCAAATTAGATGATGCGCCCAGAGCCGAAGTACTTTTTGCAGCAGCCGACAAAGCAGGTTATTTTGCTCAATTGGGGCTTGTAACACACTATCAAATGGGCGATTTAGAAGGTGGTAGTGGTTATGATGATTATTGGGGCGGTGGTCGTAGTCGTTCTTCTGGTAAGGAAACCATGGGCGACGAAATCTATGAGGAGTACACCACGATTGAGCATTGGGCAGAGGGAAACAATACCATTGATTTGGGTTCATTGCAGGTTGAATGGGAAGAAATGATTACGGATATAGAAATAGGAGACGATGACCCTACCCAACAAGAAGCCGAAGGTTATACAGGCAATGCAGGCATGACGATGACATATTGGTATCATTATGGAGCGATTGTTTTTTGGGCAAAAGACCAGCATTTTCGACTTTTACAGAATCGCCCTACGTTTGTGAAATTAAAATGGCTTCGAGATTATACAAACCGTTGGAAAGAAGCAGGACTCAACGCACCAGAATACAGCAAACAACTCTTGCAAGCATTTACGACTGAAGAATTACAACCCGAAAAAAGGAATTATGGTCGTACCATTGATGGAAGCTTAGACTATGGCGCAGTCACTGCTAATTTGCTCAAACAAAAAGATGGCAAACTCTTAGAAAAAGTTGGCATCAATATACTTCCTCCCATTTTCAAGCATATTTCTATTGAAAATTGGCGAGATTTGTTTGTAGAATATGGGGCAAGTCCTTTCAAATCCGTCTTTAAAGAAGCGGGCTTATCGGGCAATATCACCACATTGCGTCACCTTTTAGCCACCTTACACCCTTTAATTTTTACAGATAAACCCAAAATTCTCAAATTTGTCGAAAAACAGGTAGAGAATTTACCTGATTATTTACTGAATACGCCACTTCACGAAATCAGACCAAAAGAATCTTATTATCGAGACGTTAAAGAAGAAACTCGCACTAAAAAAACGGTCAAAGAAATCATTTCAGAAGTCTTAGTGTTAAGTCAATTTAAGAAAGAGAAAAAAGAATGGGCGAACAATGCTGCGGAAAGTATTACGAAGGCAATGCCCAGAGATTATGTAAATACGGTAGTCCTTCCTGTTCTATTGTCAAAAGACCTTGAAAAAGGTAAATTATTCAAGTATTTACATCAAATATGTATAAAAGACTTTGAAAAACGCACGAAAGACAAACCACAACCCCCAGCAGATTGGGCGCAAATTGTCCCTGAATCAAACCACCGTTATAACAAAGCTACTTGGGATATTTTAAGAGCTTTTATAGAATCGCCTACCGAACAAATATTTCTATACAAAAAGCCTAAAAATCATCGTTCTGAAATGGAACGGACACTAAGCGGCACTAAACTTGATATAAAAATGGAGACGCTCAGAACAAGACCTTCACATACACTGCAAATCACCAAGACACAAACGACTTATCATCGGCTATTGACTCATTGGGAGGAAGATGTGGTGTTATTGGGGAAGTTGAGGGAGGTTGAGGTTTAGGATTTGAATGGGGAGAGAATGGTCGGGTGCTTCGTCGTGGCGCATGGTCTCGCTATCCGCTAATATGGCTTAGAATCAACGAATCTATCACATAAGAACCGAACCACAGAACTACGGCACTAAGAACTACAGCACCCAAAGAAAGCCATTCCGCTACTATCGAGTCTATTTTGGATGGACAGGACATAAAAAAGTCAAAAAATATACTATCTTTGGGCAGGGGAAACATAATATTTTATAAATATTTAAATTAAATACAATGAAAAAAATTGTAATAGGCATTTTTATGCTTGTACTTAACCTATGTTCTCTCCAAATCTTCGCACAATGTGGGGATATTGAGATATATTCCCAACAAGATATTGATGATTTTGCAGCAAGTGGTTGTACAACAGTCCAAAACTTAACTATCTGGGGTGATAGCTTCCCATATAATTTGCAAGGATTAAACAATCTTACAGAAGTTACAGGCTTATTACACCTCGATTTTGTATTTAATTTGGAGGAGTTAGAGAATCTGACAACAGTAGGTTCCTTGAACATATCACATTGTTATGATTCCCAAGGGTTAGAAAATCTGACAACAGTAGGTTCTTCGTTGAGCATATCAAATTCTAATAATTTCCAAGGATTAAACAATCTTACAACAGTAGGTTTTTTGGACATATCAAGTTGTGATAATTTCCAAGGATTAAACAATCTTACAGAAGTTACAGGCCCACTACAACTCCAGTCGGTAGGTATTGAGGGGTTAGAGAGTCTGACAACAGTAGGTTCCTTAGACATATCAGATTGTTATAATCTTTCAACTCTTAGCAATCTACAATCTGTCAATGGAGATTTTACATTTTATACTATTGGTATAGAAAATTTTAATGGACTTCAAAATCTCACAACCATTGAAGGAGATTTAAATTTAAATAGTGGTTGGACTACTAATTATACAGCTTTAGACAATATTGAGACCATAGGCGGAGACTTACAAATTTTTTCAATAAATGGATTTGATGCTTCACCTGGCTTTGTATTTGATGCATTTAATGGATTACTTTCTATTGGTGGTTCTCTATTCATAGAAGGTTCTTTCAATGTTGATCATATAGATGGATTTTCTAACCTCAACTTCATAAATAGTAACTTAATTATAGATGGCCATTATCAATTAATCAGTGTTGATGGATTTGAGAGTCTCACTTTTATTGGCAACGATACAGAATTTACTGAGAATCCACTACTCTCCGAATGTTGTGTCGCAAAGTGTCTAAAAGAAGCAACGGAAGAAGCACTAATATTTACTGATAATGCAATAGGCTGTAATTCCTATCAGGAGGTTTTAGCAAATTGTGATGGTCAGTATGATAATTGCCAAACGAGCGACCATATTACAGCATTTGCTTATCACGATATAAATGAAAATGGTGCATACGATGGGGAGGACTATGGTTTATTCAATCAAGCATTTTCCCTCTTGCCAGAGGGCATTTTTGCATATACTAATGAAACAGGCTTAACAACATTTTTTATAGAAGATGATACATACACACTAAGCCTTGAAAACAATCCATTTTGGGAACTTACAAGCAATGATAGTACAATTCCTATTACCATCGACAATGTGGGTACACAATTCAATTTTGGATTTACACCTGTAACAGATTTTGTACAAATTAATGGCGATTTGACCAGTGCGATTACTCGTTGTGGTTTTGAAGTAAATTATTGGCTTTCTTATAAAAATATAGGCACAGTTTCCTCTAATGGCATAGTCACCTTAGACATAGATTCTTTAACTTCTTTAGTGAGTGCAGACCCTATGCCTTCTTATGAAACTGGCGGTACTTTGTATTGGGAATTTGACAACCTCCTACCCTCTTATACTGAACAAATCAAGCTCAACTTACAAATGCCTAGCGTTGATTTTATAGGAACAATTTTAGAATCAGAGGGAACAGTTTGGGCATTGAATGAAGCGGGAGAGTCTATTTCTGAAAATAAATTTTATCATAGCTCAGAATTAACTTGTGCTTATGACCCCAATGACAAATTGGTCACGCCCATCGGTATCGGAGAAGAAAACTATACGCTTTTTGAAGACAGCTTATTGCAATATACCGTTCGTTTTCAAAATACAGGAAATGATACGGCTTTCAATATCATTGTTACAGACACTTTGAGTGATAATTTAGATTGGACAACTTTTGAAGTCGTGAGTCAAAGCCACGAATTAAAAACAAATTATCTCCAAGATCAAGGCATTATTGCTTTTCAATTTGAGGAGATTTATTTGCCTGATAGTAATGTCAATGAACCTGATTCACATGGCTTTGTTAAATACCAAATTGAGTTAAAAAACAACCTTGAGGAAAACACAATTATCGACAATACGGCTCATATTTACTTTGATTTCAACCCCGCCATTGTCACCAATACCACACAAAATACAATGGTTACAGATATTCCATTAAGCATTGTCAAACTCAATGAGACTCAAACATTGCGTTTGTATCCAAATCCAACAAAGGATTTTCTTTTTATAGATATAGAAGGCGATACCAACACGCCTATGACCTTACAACTTTTTGATATGATGGGTAATGAAGTCCTTTCACAAAAAAACATTTTGTCTCAACAACATATATCTGTTAGTCAATTTACATCAGGACTTTATTTTCTTCAGATAAAATTGGGTGAGCAGTTTGTGAATGAGAAGATTTTGATTCGATAATCATTTGATTTTAAGGAGAGAATGGTGGAGTGCTTCGTCGGTACGGAAGTCCCTGCTATACACTATTATGGTGGGCTATCTTTGGGCAACCACATGATGTATTGTCGATTTTGCATTTGTGACCGAAATAGAAGCATCTCTTCTGTTGAATAACCATCATCTGCAGTCAGCTTGTCTTTCTGTGTATCGTATTTGGGTAGAGAGTTTCATCGCTGCTTTAAATCTTTCTGCTATATCCTTTCGTTCTGCTTCTGTTAGCTTGGCAAGTTTGTCAAGAGAACGATTCATAAATGTATCTAAATTGTCTTCAGAACTGTACTGGTTTTTGTAATCAAAAAGGTAGAAGGCTAAAAAACGATTGACAAAATCTCTGTCTAACATGCGTTCTGGACTTATTTTTTTTCTGGTAGCAGTTGTAAATTCTGCGGACTCTGTTAAGCCTTTTAGATATTTTGCCACGTTTTGGTGCATCGCATGGCGAATTTCTTGATCTGACAATTAAGCCACCTGTATTAATTCGCTTGAAGATATGAAAAATGGCGTCGGTATCTCCTTCTTCTATGATATGACACTGCAAGATGGTTTCATTGATTAATCTTTGTTCTGGTCGATCTAAATCATCCCATCCTTTGCCTTCAAGTCTATGTAAAAACTCTAAATTTTGCAGTTTGAGTTCTTTGCTTACCATAAACCTTCTTAAAGTGGTCAATCGCTGTAAGCCATCTATCACTAACCAAAAATCAGGGTTGCTTCCTTCAAAATAAAAGACGGGTAAGGGAAAACGGATCAATCAAACGGCTTTGCTGCTTGTTGTCCCATAGTCCTTCTTTTCTTTGAAATGCGGTCTGCAAATTGATTTCTGTGTGCCTAATTCTTTCTACCATCGCATAAACAGGAATTGCCTGTAACCGAACTTTAAGATTGTTTGGATTAAATGGCTTTTTCATCGAAACTCCTACGTCTTCTGCTTCGATATTTTCATTATTGTCTGACATCCTTAATTTTTTTGCTACTATCAAACTTATTGCAACTAAGCGTTTACACCATTCAAAATAGCCCTGATAGGAGCGTTATAGCTTTTTGGGATTTTGCAGTTTATAGTGTTGGGATAAGGCATGCCTTATCTGTACAATATCAGTTCGTTCTTTTGTAACAAACAGGTTAATAAAAGCTATAGTAGCGGATAGCAGGAAGCCCCGTAACGACGAAGCGGCTGACCTTTCGCTCCTAAAAAATAATCCAAAGATTATTCTACAATATCTACCCGTTTGGTGGCATCTATTGTTGCATTGCGAATGGCGATGTGTCGGGCGGTTGTTTCGACGAGGACTTCAAATGCATCTGCGCTTGGAGTATTTTCTTGTAAAATTGCAGGTTTTCCGTTGTCACCTCCTTCTCGTATGGATTGAACGATGGGGATTTGCCCCAATAAAGGCAAGTCGTATTTTTCGGCTAAACGCAATCCTCCTTCTTTACCAAAAATATAGTATTTATTTTTGGGTAATTCTTCGGGGGTAAACCACGCCATGTTTTCGACAATACCTAAAACGGGGATATTGATGTTGGGCATTTGGAACATCGCTAAGGCTTTTTTGACATCGGCTATTGCAACTTCTTGTGGGGTAGTTATCACGATTGCGCCTGTAACGGGCATCGTTTGTACGAGCGTCAAATGAATGTCTCCTGTGCCTGGTGGTAAATCAAAAAGCAAATAGTCCAATTCACCCCATTCGGTATCGGTAACAAATTGTTTTAAGGCGGAAGAGACCATGGGTCCTCTCCAAACGACGGCTTGTTTTTCATCAACTAAAAAACCGATAGATAAGCATTTTACTCCGTATTTTTCTAAGGGTTGCATTCGGTGTTGTCCATTGACTTCAACGACTTGTGGGCGTTCTCCTTGTAAACCCAACATGGTTGGAATCGAAGGCCCATAAATATCTGCATCAATTAAGCCTACCTTTGCGCCTTTTTTAGCCAATCCTAAGGCTAAATTTACAGCAACAGTAGATTTTCCTACGCCCCCTTTACCAGAAGCTACTGCAATGATATTTTTGACTCCTGTGAGGACAGCTTCGTTTTGTTTACGGGCAGAAGTGACACTTGCCGTAAAAGTTACGGTTACATTTAGGTCTTTACTTACAACGTCGTGAATTGCTTGAATACAGTCTCTTTCAATTTTCCCTTTCATGGGACATGCAGGCGTTGTCAATTCTACTGTAAAGGCAACGTTGTTGTTGTCTATCTCTATTTCTTTAATCATATTGAGACTGACCAAATCTTGTTTTAAATCTGGATCATCTACATAAGATAGCGCATTAAGTATCTCTGATTTTGTGGGCATTTTTTGGTTTTTGTGTGACGGGTGACAAGGGATTAGTGACGGGTGACGGGTGACGAGGGATTAGTGACGGGTGACGAGGGATTAGTGATGGGTGACGAGGAACGGTTAGTTGAAATTATTTTTTACTTGTCATCACACCACTTGTCACACGCCACTCGTTCCCCAAGTTTACTCTACGTGGATACGGTTTACAAAATTTTCTAAAATGTATTCCTCCATGTCAGAGTGTAATTCGTCTTCGTGTTCTTGTAAATTGTGGAAGAACCACATAAGGAAAATACTGAGGATAAGGGCGACTAAGGTTGTATCGAAGGCAACGTACATATTTGCCGTAATTTGCCCCAAGACTTCGGGGTCGCTGGCTCTGTCTGCCAATCCCAATGCTTGGGCGATACCCATAATCGTTCCGATAAAGCCAATAGACGGCAATGCCCACGCTAAATAGCGAATGATGGACTGTTTTCCTTCGGCTTTATTTTGGTTAATTTTGATTTGTTTAGAAACGACTTCTATTACATCTGAAATAGAATTGTTGGCCCTAAATTTTGTACTTGCTTTGCGAATCACATCCGTCATCAAGAACTTACCATTGCTTTTTTCATAATCAATCATCTTAATCTTAAGATCATTAATATCTTCAGGCGAAAGCACCCAATGTTCTTTTTCAGGTAGGAAATCTAAGCCAAATGATTGGTTTTCGTATTTGACTCTACTTGAGCGTTCATTGATTTCAAGCAGTCCCCAAAAGAAGAATATAAAGGTCAATAATTGGATGACGCCTTGTGGCATGTTCCCTCCAAATATTTGGAAAATTCGATTGATGGTCGGTTGTTCAATAATACTGAACCCTGCAACGAATATGCCAATCAATACAACAGAAATGGCTATGGCTAAAAGGAGATTTTTACTACGACTTCTCATGTGTGGTTTTTGTGGTTTTTGTAGTTTTTGTGGTTTTTGTAGTTTTTATCGTTCAACAATAACGACTTAAACAACTTAAACGACTTAAACAACTCAAACTTAAAATTATTTTGGTTTAAAGTTTAGGACGACGGTTTTTGTATAGTCTGTATTGATGACACTGGAAGCGGCTTCTTCTTGATTGATGACGCTGTTGATGTCTTTAAAAGCTAATTTTGTTTCTCCTACTTGAACGGTATCTTCATCTTTGAGATAGACTATTGAATTTGTCAATAATTTATCATCTAATCCATTGATGTATGTACCGTTTGTACTTCTTTTTTGTTTGGACGTTCCATCTCTTAAGATGTAGATAAATCTATGAATGAAATCCTTTTTGATTTCGATGGTACAATGTGTACGACTCACGTATTTATCATCCTCAATTTTTATATCTACGTGGTGTGGACCATCAGGTCTACCGATGATATTGTGTCCTTCAAAAAGCTCATAGGTAACAGGCAAACGATTCTCTGTGTGTACAACCAACCAACCCGCCACAATTTTACCACTTTTTTCGGGATTACTGTTTTTTCTGAAGAGAATTTCTTCTGTTTTAGGTTTGGGTGGTTCTATAAATTGAGGTACAGGGGTTGCTTCAACCGCTTTGGGTGGTTCTGGCTCTACAATTGGAATTGCTGGTGGCTCTACTTCCACGATTGGTTCGTCCTTATTGGTATCAAACAAATCGTTTACTTCTAACTTATTTTCTTTTTCCTTCACATTTTCTGACAAAAGCTCACTAATGGTCTTTGCAGGCTTCACATCTAAAATATCATTAACTGTTTCTTTAGGTTCTCCATTATCCAAGAAACTTGGCAATTCGTTGGGTGTTCCTGTGTTTTTAGCTTGAATTTCTGCAAGGCGTTTTTCTAAAGAACGCATTGCTTCTTCTCGTTTGGATTTGTTTTGGTCAGCGATTGCTTGGAACTCTTCTTTGATGGGCTCTTGTACTTCCTCTATCTTAGGTTCACTCTTAAGAATTGGCTTGATTTTATCGACAATATCCTGGCTATAATCGTTTTGCTTAAAATCCTTAATGATTTTTTCTTCGGGTTGTTTTTCTTTGGTTTCTGTATACTTGTGCATAGGATAGTTACAATAAATGCATCTATACTTAGGACTCACAACGGGCGTTGTCCGTTTGCAATTAAAACATTCTACTTTTGCCATAGTTTTTACAATTTTTGACTTAGACACTGTAACTACCAGTGATATAAGTAATTTTGATGTTGCAATTTAGGAGAAAAATGGGAAATAGTTCGATTATATAAACCTTTTGATTGCGGATTTAGTATAAAAAGGCCAGTATATGACAGTTATAAGTAAAGGGACTGGATAAATGTGACATGGATGAGTATTTCATGGTTTTTTCGTCGATTATTTAATATATATTTAATTTCTACTTTTACTTGTTGGCAATAGGTGATTTCACGCAAAGGTCGCAGAGTTTTTCGCAAAGACCACAAAGAAATCTGAGTCTTAGTTATGCAAAATACACAACTATATAAACTACTGAAACTAATTTCTCACTTCTTTCGATTCAAGATATATCGGGTCATCAATTGTCCGACTAATGGGCGATTTTCTATTTTGGCTTGTTCCATGAGTTCTTTTCCTTCTTCAAAGCTGTGTGTGCCTCCACATTTGCCATTGTACACCATAAAACCTAAGAAAAAACGGGCTTCTGTATCAAACTCCTTTGCATATTGATACGGACTCAAATACCGATAACTGTCCACATAGTTTCCTTCTTTAAAGTAATTTTTGCCTACCCCAATGTGTTGGGCGGCTTGTGGATTGGCAACTGTGGATTGTGGACGGCTTGGAACGATTGGTTTGGGCTGTTCTTTTGGCTTAGGTTTGGGTTTAGGTTGTTCTATGAGTTTGGGTGGTTCTACCCTTCTTTGTTGCTCTATGGATTTTTGAAAGTTTGTTTCATCTTGCAATTGGCTTTTTCGATATGGTTGTACGACTGTGGGCGTAGAAGGTTGCTCGTTTTTGGGTTCTGGGGTTGTTTCGATTGTGGGTTGAACTCGGGGTGTTGTTCTTCTTTGAATAATCTGAATTCCCTCATTTTTAGGCGGTTCTATATTCTTTTTCTCTAAAATGGGCTTTTGGAGAATTTGCGTGGCATTGGCATCAAAATTTTCTTCTTTTTGGACGGTTTCTACAGATATTTTTTCGTCTAAAATGTCTAGTAGCTCTTGGGGTGATTGTACTCTATCTTTGGCGTGTTTTACCAAACATTTTTTGACCATTGTTCTAAAAGGCTCTACCAATTGGTTGTACTCAATTACAATATCTTTAAACAAGATATTGCTTAGAATTTCTTCGTTACTCAATCCTGTAGACCGATTGCCAAAGGGGGTGTTTTGGGTGAATAGCTCATAAATAATGATGCCTAATGACCACAAATCCATATTGGTACTCAAAGAGCCATTGATACCGTATTTTGTGGGATTAAACTGTTCTGGTGCCATATACTCCACACTCCCCAACAGCTGAGTTGAGGCACTTTCTGGTAGGCTCATTTTCTTACTGATTCCAAAATCCGCAATTTTTGGTACTAAGATGCCGTCTTCTGCCCTGTGTAATAAGAGGTTTTTGGGTTTTAAATCTCGGTGGGCGATGTCATGTTTGTGGAGATAGACCAAGCCTTCTAACACACCTCTAATGATGGGTTTGATGACTTCTACTGATTTATTTTGCAATAGGTCTGTCACATCTCCTGAATTAGCGTATTCTAAGATGCCCACCTGTATTTTTTCGACTTCTCCAATGGCATTGGTCGATTCGATGATGGTGGCATCGTAATAGCGGATGATGTAGGGATGTACTAAATCGCCCATGCGGATGATTTCTCCGATGACATCGTATTTTTCAGACCATACGCCGTGATAAAATTTCAAGGCGACTTCCCTTTTTCTAATGGCATCAAAAGCTTTGTATACTTTTGAGAATCCTCCTTTGCCAAGTAGGTCTGTTTTGGGATCAAATTGGTATCGTTCTCTAAAATTCATATAGTTATGCTGCTTCTAACAGCAAGAATGTTATTTATTATAAAAAGGGAAGACAACGATTTTATTTTAAGGATTCCTATATATTTATTTTTTGGAGAGAACGGGGGGATGCTTCGTTTTGACGCATGGGCCCGCTGTTCGTTCTTATGGTGGCTTCCGCACAAGATGTAAGGCATCTTCAAGATGCCTTACATCTACTGCCTACGCTGCCACCATACCACTACCATCGGGTCTATTTTGGATGGTGAGTGGGTTAAAATTTCGTTGTTTTTTCCTAAGACCCTAAAAGTACAAATAAACCATCTTATTCTTATTGAATCTAATCTTTTTTGAGGGCATTTTTTTATGTTTACGAGTGTTTTGTTATAAGGGACGCAAATTTGCCCTTTTTTTAGAAACATTTTTTGGCTGAAAGGTGTTTTTTGCGAGAAAAAACTTTTATATTTAATTCCGAACCATATAAGTTGTTTTAGTTCATATAAGTTTTTTTTGGTGCTTGGTTAGGTGTAGAGACTAATTTTCTGACCGACTAATACACCAATTTCCTAATTGACCAATACACTAAATCCCTTGAATAAAGGTACAGACCATGCAAAATAGACCCGATAGTAGTGTT
>Ga0209186_1000582_pt1 | contig 28942 bp, 22 predicted proteins | sample SidtaG_FD_187426 | JGI IMG/M metagenome (GOLD analysis project Ga0209186, IMG submission 187426) | Marine algal microbial communities from Sidmouth, United Kingdom - Sidmouth_Male2 metaG (SPAdes) (version 2) | ecosystem: Host-associated > Algae > Red algae > Unclassified | place: Sidmouth...
CCCGGATGACGGAGCCTCAAGCGACGGCGTCCGGGGCGAGCAGGTTTGCGGCCGCGCCTGGCAGCTTTGCTGACAGCGAATCGAGAGGAACGAGATGGACAGCTGTAAGCTGCCCCGAAGGGGTGAGAGCCGTGAGGCGGCTCGAATCAAAGCGGCCGACGCCCGGCTACGACACACCAGAGGGAGTGGCCGAGGGGAGCACTCCGGCGTGCGAGGCACGAGCCGCCGGGGCGACCACCGAGGCCCAGCGACCGGACACCGAACCACCATAGATGGAGCCCAGGCGCGATGGCTGCCAAGGAGACGAGGGTAGTGAGGCACGAACGATCCCGAGCGACAAGCAGGCAGCGTGACGGGGCGGCGGTGGGCCTTGTGTTTGGGTGCCAGTGGACTACCGACAGGCGAGGCGCTACGATCAGCCGAACAGCTTGGGGGGTTAGTAATCGATATTGCGTGCCTGACCCCTATTTCCGACACGACATCAAACAGTAAGTAGAGCCTGTCCCAAGTTAGCCGATTTTCTGGAGCGGTCGAATTGAGTGCGTTCAGAAGACTAACTGACGTGGGTTTTTGCTCGTAATTTCTCCCATTGGAGCATTTGAGGTCGCTGGTTTGTCCGGGTTGCTCTGAAGTCGATATTTTTGGGCACAGGTAGGCCTTGGCGGGCGAGGCCTCCCGTTTCTTCGAGGCGTATCAGGCCACCGCCAGGCGTTGTTCGCGCGCCTTTCTCTCGGCGATAAGCGCTCGGGCGAGAACCCGGAGGTTGTGTGCGAGCATGACCCAGCGCAGTTCCTGACGCTGTGAGCCCAGCCCCTTGGAGAGGCTGCGCCCCCGCTGGTAAGCGTTGGTGATGATCGCGATGCGAGCCTCGGTCTGGGCACGGCGGGTCTGGCTGCGCATGAACTCGGGATCAGCCTTCTTCTCCTCAAGCTTCGTCGCCGACCGGGGGAAGATGTGGTCACTCAAGCCGGGACGCCCGGCTGCAAGTTGCGCTTCGAGCTTTTCGTTACTGAACCCGCGGTCGGCCACGATCTTGCGAAGGCTACCGTCGATGGTTTTTTCCGTGGCTTCGACCGCCTCCATCAGGCATTTCGAATCTGATTTCACCTCCTCGCTGAGCTTCCAATAAGTGATCAGTCCACTGGCACTTTCACCAAGGAGCAGTGGGTTGCCGAACTCGACTTCGGCCCCGCTCTTGCCCCGCACGATGACCTTGGCGTCGGGTTCGTAGATGCTGATGACCTTCTCTGCGGCGGCGACCCGGCGCTCGCCGATAATACGCTCGTGGGCCTGTTTCGTGGCCTTCGGCAGGATATCAAGGACGTGCTCGATGCGGGCGAGGATTAGATCGGCCTGACCTTCGCTCAGTATCGTCCTGGTCTCCCGGTGCGCGTTGAGCAGGTCGCGATGAGTGCGGGCATGCTGGGCCACGCGCCTGGAAAAGGCCTTCAACTTGCGTAGGATTTTCTTGCGTAATTTCTTGCTGTCCTTGCGTCGCCGGGCATTGCCCAGAGCGATGCTCAGTTGGTTGAGTTCGCGTAGAAGCCGGGTCGAGCCGCCTGCGGGCATGCGGTTTTTTATCCCGTGTTTACGAATGCATCCGATGGCCTTGAGCAGGGTGCGGCAGCAATCGCCGAGCTGCACCCAGTCCACCGGGAAGTGGATGTCGGGGCAGTGGCAGGTGCTGTCATACCAGACCTCGAGCAAGTCCTCGGGAACCTCGAAACCGAGGAGGTTGATGGCGCGCTCGGCTACCGGATCATACTGATCTGGAGCAGAGGCGGCCTTTCGCAATAGCTCGACGAAGGCCGCGTCGAGGATCCCGGGCGAGATCGCACGCTTGGCCCGGTCGATGGTGCTCTTGCTCGCTGCCTTGATCTGGTCAAAATTTTCCAAGAAGCAAAACCACTGCTCAAGGGGGCTGTCAGCGAGCGTGATCTCAAGGTCGCGCACCGAGGCGCACCCCTTGTGTGCCCGGAGGATACCGATGCGGAACGCGCTGCGGGTGTAACGGACGAAGGGGGCAAGACCTCGGTTAAATTCGTCCTCGTCCTTAGCCTTGGATCGACGCGATTCGAGGGCCGCATCGAGAACGATTCCGTCGAGCCCGCTGCTTTGGAGAAGCTCGTCGATCGCCTCAAGTTCGATGCGGTAGGCGACATAGTTGGCCGCCGGGGCAACCGGCATCTGCGGCACTGGACGAAGTGGTAGGGTGTGGCAGGTTGGAGTTGGCAAGGATGACCTATCGTGGTTCTACAAAATAACGATAAGACCCATTTTTGCCTCATAGGGAGCAGAAATGCTCCCTATGATATTTCTCTTTTCTCACACAGCCCTTGGTGTAGCTGACATTAGTACCTTTGGGACAGGCTCTAAGTAATCACCCGACACCCGGTAAAATACTCCAACCCCCGCATAATCTTGCGGAAATACGCCTTCTCCTTCTCCTCAAAGATATACCGCCGATCCACCACCCGTGACATGCAGTGGTAGTAAGACGTTCCCTGGCCTAGGAGGCGTGACTGGCGCATGACCAAACACTAATCACATGAACAGTAGTCGCGCAACAATTTTCTCCTACAGTAGGTCTGTCCCCGCCGAAGGCCCCCCTACAGTAGGTCTGTCCCCGCCGAAGGCCCGAAAAGACAGTTGCTGTCCCCGCCGAAGGCTCCAGACAGACTACTGGTCCCGGACGTGACTCTTTAACCTGGCCGATTCGATTTGGTCAAATTGACCGACATCCACTCTCTCGAGCGAGCGCCAAGGAGGAACACCCTCAACTCGTAGAGTAACTTTTTGCCCTCTCCTTTGGTATGAAATACATTTTATATTTGACCATTTGACCATTTCATCCTCTCTCAACCCATGAGTGATCAACACTCCTTTCGGAGTTATCTGCCACTGGGATGATGAACGATTGCCGATCAGACAAACAAGCCGTGATAGGGGATATAGGGCCACAATCATCATTGATCCTGCAATGAAAATTTTTGGTAGGATCTGATCACAAACGCCGAAATATATTGCTGCCGCATAAGCAGTCCCTAAAATTAATGTAGTACATAGGCCAATTGAAAAACAAATTTTCGTCACCTTTAGGCGCGCAGGACTAATTGTAACATTAGGCATGTAGATAATAGTCGCTAAGGTTGAGTAACGATACCGGTCATGCCATCAACAAACCCAGCCGCTAGCCCAGATCCCGCCCCCACAAATATTGCGTCTAATGTGTCTGAGGGAGATAGCATGGCCGCTAAGCCCGTCAATTCTGAGAGACGGTCTCTCACTTCTTTTTGTTCATCGGATGGGCAACTACCTGATAGAGCATCACCTAACGCAAATGATGCTTTTGTCGAAAGAACTCCTGAAACAAAGTCCCCACCTACGGATGCAGGTCCGAGAAAATCGGTACTTAGAGCGCTCCCAATGCCTCCCAAGGCTCCGCCCGCCGCACCAGCGGTTAATCCTGCAAAAGTCCCCTTGAGTTTATTCTTTGCTCCTTCACAAGAAAAAACAAAGCCACCAACCGCACCTGTTGCTCCCCCAACAACCGCACCCAAAACACCATGGGCACCTACATAGGCCCCAACGGCAGCTATAGCTGCGGGAATGTCACCATGTTCATCCCAGTAGTTCATTGGGTCGTTCCACGTATACCGATAAAGGTTGATTCCTCCTGCCTCACTCAACGGATCAGGCGATAGCCACCTACCCGTTTTCGGATCATAGTGTCTGAAGCCGTAGTGGGGGGGTAGAGGACTTTAATACGTCACTACTTCCTCGGCAACTTTCTCGGCTTCTCTAGTTCCAGCTCACGTGTCGCTTTGAACGCTGCTGACAGTTCGATGGCTTTGGCGCGGTCGGCTTCGTCGTAGTCCCAGAATTCTTGGACGATGGCTTCGCAGGCGGGGTGGTGGGAGCCGTCGTCGCCGATCTCTTGGCGGCGGGTGGCGAGCTGTTGTTTGAGTTGGTCGCGGATGCCGGCGTATTCGGGGTGGTCGTAGACGTTGTTTTGATTGTCGGGATCTGTGCGTAGGTCGTAGAGCTCCCAGGCGGGTGGGGTCTGGTAGGAGCCGTCATACTTGGCGGCGTAGTAGTAGACAAGGCGGTGGGTCTTGGTGCGAAGCGAGAGCACAGCGGGGTTGTCATGGTGTGCCATGTGCATCCAGTAGCGGTAGTAGGCGGCTTGCTTGGCGCCTTCGGGCTCCTTGCCGGTTTCGGCGATGGTCTTGAATGACTGGCCCTGCATGGAGTCGGGGATGGGGATGCCGGCGAAGTCGAGCATGGTCGGGGCAAAGTCGACGTTTTCTACGATAGCGTCGGTGCGGGTAGCGGCGGGAATGCTCTTGGGTAGGCGCATCAGGAAGGGCATGCGTGAGGAGGGGTCGTAGGCCCAGCGCTTGTCCTGCCAGTCGTTTTCGCCGAGCCAGAATCCTTGGTCGCCGGTGTAGATGATGAGGGTGTTGTCGTAGAGTCCCTCGGCCTTGAGGTAGTCGAATAGGCGCTTGAGGTTGTCGTCGATGCCTTTAACGCAGCGCAGGTATTTCCGCAGATACGCGTGGTAGGCCATCTTTTTGATCTCGTCGTCGGTGTAGTCGGCGGGATCGTAGTTGTCGGGGAATTCCTCAGGGAACAGGTGGGGCAGATCGAAGGCGTAGGAACGGCGTGGATTGCGGTTGCCGATGGAGGTGCCGATGTGGGGTAGGAGTTCGTCGTCGTGGCCACGAAGGGCGATCGATCCCCAGGTGTCGGGCAGTTCCCAGAGCGAGTCGGGGGTCGGTAGTTCGACATCGGCTAGGTAGCTCTGGTAGCGCTCGGCGTTTTCGAAGTAGTCGTGCGGGGCCTTGTATTGGTGGCAGACAAAGAACGGCTTATCGGCATCGCGGTTGTTCTTGAACCAATCAAGGGTGGAGTCGGTGATGGCATCGGTCGAGTGCTCTCCTTCGTGGACGACGGTGTTGTTCGGCCATGGGTTATCGCCTTGGATACGGAACTCGGTGTTGAAGAATTTTCCCTGACCGGGTAACACCTTGTAGTAGTCGTAATTCGGCTCGGCCTTGAGGTGCCACTTGCCGATCATGGCGGTCTGGTAGCCGGCGTCGCGGAAGGCGATGGGCAGGGTCTGGCGTTCGGGGGGGATGTTGCCGTTTAGGTCGAAGACGCCGTTGGTATGGTTGTATTGGCCGGTGATGACGCAGGCGCGGCTGGGGGTGCAGATGGCGTTGGTGCAGAAGGCGTTCTCGAAAACCATGCCCTCGGCTGCGAACTCGTCGAGGGTAGGGGTGGGGTTGAGTTCTTTCAGCAGGGTAGCGTAGGCGCCGACCGCTTGGGCGGTGTGGTCGTCACTCATGATGAACAAGACGTTGGGTCGGTCTTGGGCTACGAGAGGGGCGAGGTAGCTCAGAAAGAGCAGGCTGGCGGCGGAAGCGGGCGGGAAAAATCTCATGGTTAGAGGTACATGTTGCCGCCTTCTGGAAAAGTTAGCAATGCATCGTTCGGGATTCTCGCCGTTTACATCGTGTCCGTGCTGAGTTAGCGAAACCCGATGACATCAGATTCTTCAGCTTTTAGCGGCAAGGCCCTAATGATGGGCGATCTCGCCGAGCGGATTCCCGGCTCGACGTTGGTGGGAGCATCGGATCATATGGTGGCTCGTCTGGTGCACCCTGCTCAGGTCGAAGCACCGGAAGACATCTCCTTGCTGATGTCGGAGGGAGCCCTGCAGTTGTTGGCGAAGGGCAAGATTCGCTGCGCGGTGGTCGGCACCGACTTACACGAATCCCATGGGGAGGTGCTTTCGGGGCTGGATGCGTATCTGCACGTCAGCCGGCCTCGGCACGCGCTGGGCGAGGTCTCGCGGATCTTTCCTCGACTGCACATGCCGGCGGCAGGCGTGCATCCGACTGCGGTCGTCGAGGAGGGTGCCGAGGTCGATTCGTCGGCATCGGTCGGGCCGTTGTGTGTCATTCGGGCCGGGGCCAAGGTGGGTGCCGGAGCGTGGTTGCGCGATCAGGTGTCGATCGGGGAGGGGACGGTGGTCGGCGCCGACTGTATCTTCCAGAGTGGCGTGCGAATTGCCGATGGACTGCAGATCGGAGACCGGTGCATCTTTAACCAAAACTGCGTCATCGGCGGAGACGGCTTTAGTTTTGTTACTCCCGAGCGGGGCAGTGTCGAGGCGGCCAAGAGCGGTGAGCGGCAGGTCGAGTCCCAGAATACCGCCATCGAGCGGATCGAGTCGCTTGGTAGTGTCATTATCGGCAACGACGTCGAGATCGGGGCATGCACAACGATCGACCGAGCTGCTCTCGGTACTACAGTAATCAAGTCGGGAACCAAGATCGACAACCTTTGTCAGATCGCCCACAACGTAGAAATCGGCGAGAACTGTTTGTTCGCCTCGCACAACGGTATTGCTGGAAGTACGAAGATCGGCGACCGCGTCGTCTTCGGCGGCCAGGCTGGGGCGGCTGATCACCTGACGATCGGCGACGATGCGATCATGATGGGACGCACCGGCGTCATTGCTGATGTGGAGGGAGGCAAGGTTTACGCGGGAATGCCCGCCCGGCCTGCGACTACAGCGATGAAGACCTACGCGATGATCGACAAGCTCGGCGACATGCGTCGTGAGCTACGGGCCTTGCGCAAGGAGTTGAACCAGGTGAAGGGCGAGTCCGAGGCGTAGAGCTTCTAGAGTTAGTTAGATGGCGTCAATATTTCGGCTTGCTTCCACCGGGGCATAAGGAGAGTGGTTACGCATCCGAATTTTCGTGTCGCACGACTGCGTGCCCACTCCCCAATCCCAATTTTGATCATGAGCCTCAGGTCCCTATACCCCAACTCCAAGTCTCCGCTCTGTGCGTTTTTTCTCGCCGGGCTACTCGTTGCCGTTCCATTCGCCTCCAGTCAGGCGCAGAACGACGCCGAGGCGGCTACCGAGGGAGTCAAGGATGCGGTCAATGGAGTTACCGAAAAGATCGCTGAGATCGGAGATTCTAAGCCCAACGCTAATGAGAAGCCGATAGGCGACCGCAAGAATCAGGGCGAGGCTCAAGACAAAGGAAAGTTGCCCAATCCTTACCCAACTCAAGAGCAACGCCCGGCGGAGCCGATCAGCGACCAGACTGGTGCGGAACAGAAGGCTGACGCGGTGGCTGACGAGACCACGATCAAGGTCGATGCCACTGCCGATGAACTCGCGAAGCCAGCAACCACCGATGTTCCGGTTCCCGAAGGCAAGCCCGATCCTGCTACTTCGAAGCCGGTAGAGTCGGCTCCTGCCGCAACAACCGAGCCAACTCCAGCTCCCGAAGCCAAGCCGGCCCCAGGTGTCCTGACGCCTGCTGATGTTCCTACGCCTGCCGATGTTCCTGCGGCTACCGATGTTCCTACAGCCACCGATGTTCCTACAGCTACCGATGTGCCTGCTGTCCCGCCGGTAACTGCACCGCCTATAGATGCTGATCTGCAGAGCGCCGTCATTTCCGATTCAGACAAGCCAGCGACTTCCGCCACGCCCGTGCCCATCGCTGCCCAAACCGACGAGGCACCTCAGGTCGACATCCCGACAGTCGATGCGGATGCTCCTGCCCCCGTCGGCGACGTTGCCACTGTGCCGGTCACTGCTGAAGCGAGCAAGTATCTCAGCCCAGCACTAAGCGCCAGTCTCGACGAGTGGAGCACCAAGATCGAAGGCTTCATGAAGCCGGTAGCAAATTGGGCTGCTAATCTAGTCTTTGTAGGTCCGATCATCGAGGATGCCGACGGTAAGGAAATCTTGGACCCAAATGGCGAGAAGATCACCCTTTGGTATGTGGTTCTCTGGCTGGCATTCGCTGGTATCGTTCTCACGCTCCTGTTCGGATTCCTCAACCTTCGCGGTCTACCGCTCGCGATGCGTACTATCCGGGGCAAGTACTCGTCGCCTTCTGATCCTGGACAGATCTCTCACTTCCAAGCCTTGAGCTCGGCCTTGTCCGGAACCGTCGGACTCGGAAATATCGCCGGTGTTGCCATCGGGATCTCGGTCGGTGGACCAGGCGCCGTCTTTTGGATGTTCGTCGCTGGCTTCCTCGGTATGACCACCAAGTTCTGCGAGTGCACACTCGGCGTGAAATACCGTCGATTGAAGCCAAACGGCAAGGTCCTCGGTGGTCCGATGTACTATCTGGCTGACGGGTTCAAGGAGCGCAACATGGCCGGACTTGGCAAGGTGCTCGCTATTCTCTTCGCCGTTTTCTGCGCCATCGCCGCCATTGGTGCGGGTAACCTGTTCCAGGTCAATCAGGCTCTTGAGCAACTGACCACCGTTACTGGTGGTGCTGACAGTGTCCTAGCTACCGGCGACGGTAAAATGATCTTCGGAATAGTTATGGCCGCCTTCGTTGGTCTGATCATCCTCTTTGGTATCAAGGGAATCGGCAAGGTAACTTCGATCCTTGTTCCGTTCATGTGCGGTATCTACATCATTGGTTGCTTGGTCGTCATCGGTGTGAACTACGCCGAAGTTGTCCCTGCCTTCCAGACCATTTGGGATGGTGCCTTCAACATCGAAGCAGGAGTCGGTGCAATCATTGTCGCCATCCTCTGGGGCTTCCGTCGTGCGGCGTTCTCGAACGAAGCCGGATTCGGCTCTTCCGCCATCGCGCACTCGGCAGCGAAGACCAAGTATCCCGCTTCGGAAGGGCTTGTGGCACTTCTTGAGCCGTTTGTCGACACGGTGATCGTCTGCACTATGACTGCATTGGTGATCATCACCTCTGGTGTCTGGGCTGACGTTCCCGCAGGAGGACTTGCTGGCACAGTGGAGGGTATCGCTCTGACTTCCCGAGCGTTCGAGACGGTTATACCGTGGTTCCCTTACGTGCTGGCCGTCGCTGTCATTACCTTCGCCATTTCGACTCTGATCACTTGGAGTTACTACGGTGAGCAAGCTTGGGGCTACCTTTTTGGTGGCAACAGCTTTATGGCATTCCTCTACAAGATTATCTTCGTCGCCTTCATCGTTGTCGGTGCCGTCATGAGTCTCCGAAGCGTTATCAACTTCGCAGACGGCCCGTTCTTCGCCCTGTGCGTCATTAACCTGATCGGCGTCTACGCCTTGCTCCCCACCGTTCGTGAAGAGCTTCGCAAGTATCGCGCCTACACAAAGCAGATCGACCGCGGCGAGATCTCGATCGACCGCGCTGTTGATCTGGGTGGCACCGAAGTGGCAGGCTCGACCGCAGTTGGTGGAGCAGACATGCCGCTGATGTCGGAAGGACCTGAAGGATCTTCTTCACGGCCCGTGCCTGACCTTGCCGACCCGAACGATCCAATCGTCCGCCGCACCGATGCTCCCGAAGGAACAGACTCGCAGCGCTTCAGTGGCCCGAAAGACTAGAGTTCCTACCAAAAGGCTGGGCCTCGGGTTCGCACTACTGCAAGGCTGTGCCTCGCGGTCAGAATCGGTTGCTGATTTAGGAGCTACGAGTTTTTTTACCAAAGCGAGCGGTTCGGTTCCATTCAACCGCTTCGATTCTGACGAGGCGGAGTAGGGATTACGGTTTCGCCGGCGTGAGCGGTTGGAGGCGTCGCGAACTACCTCGCAGTCCGTCGCGCTTACCCACCGCAGACGCCCAGGATCGCTGAATGGAAGCGAAGCGGACATACCGAAGGCAAGACAATCATCCATACCTGATGCGTAAGGTGGGATGCCGATCCCTTGCGATTCGTTGCGCTGATCTCACCGCAAGCGCTATCGGATCGGCTATCCTATGCCGTTTCTCGATCCCTATGCAGACGCTACACTGGCGGTTGGATCGGTTCCGATTGCCGTTCTAGCCGTGTTTGGCACTCCTCAAGTTGTATAAACATTGCGAAAGCCTTGAATTTACAGGGTTCTTGCAGGGTGCTATCTTTAACGACTCCTTCGGGACAATCCAGTAATTTAGGAAATGCACGTCAGCGATATTCTTAGCGGTCCAGATACCGTCTTCTCCTTCGAATTCTTTCCGGCAAAAACGAAAGCCTCTAGTGAGGCATTGTTTTCCACCATTAAAGAACTCGAGACCTACGACCCTGGATACGTCAGCGTCACTTACGGTGCCGGTGGATCCACGCGTGAGGTAACGCACGATTTGGTTGTGCGAATCAAGTCCGAGACCGCCTTAGATCCGACCCCCCATCTGACTTGCGTTTGTCATGATGAGGCCGAGATCCGGGACATTCTAGAGCGCTATACGGAGGCTGGGGTGAGCAATATTCTGGCTCTTGGTGGCGATCCGCCACGCGACAAGGAGAATTATGATCGGGCCAAGGATGCATTCCAGCATGCCGCAGATCTGGTCAGTTTCATTAAGCGCTTCAACGATAGTAGCGGTCATTCGGATTCCCGAGGACTTGGAATTGGAGTTGCTGGTTTTCCCGAAGGCCATCCAGACACAGCCAACCGGCTGTTGGAGATGGACTATCTTAAGGCGAAGGTGGATGCCGGTGCAGATTACATCTGCACTCAGCTGTTTTTCGACAATCACGACTTCTTCGATTTTCGAGATCGATGCGTACTAGCGGGGATCAATGTCCCGATTGTGGCAGGAATCATGCCGATTGCCTCGGCCAAGGGGATGCGTCGGATGGCCGAGCTTGCTGCCGGAGCCCGGTTCCCGGCGAAGTTACTTCGCGCACTCGCTCGCTGTGGTGATGACGAAGAGGCTGTAGCTAGAGTGGGCGTGCACTACGCCACCGAGCAGTGTGCAAATCTCTTAGACAACAACGTTGATGGCATCCACTTTTACACGTTGAACAAGTCCTCGGCTACCCGCGAGATTTACGCCAGTCTTGGCCTTTCGCAGCCGGGGGCCCTCGCCTAGCTGAGGCTAGGTGAAACCTCTTCATGGAATCTGGGTCCCAAACGCTTAGCTGCCCTCATTGCGGGGGGGTGTTTCTCTGCGTCAATTCGACGGCAGTAAGCTGTCCCCACTGCGCGTTTAGTTCGTCGCCGTCTGCGTTCGAAGTATTCGCGGCCCCGTCAATGGCTCAGCAACGCACAGCGTTGCCGTCGCGTAAGAATCCGCCCCGGCCGGCATCGGCACCTGTTATTGAACCAGTATCTGCCGAGCCCGAGCCAGAACCCGTGGCTCCTGTCACACCTGATCCTTCGGCCGCACCGCCACTACGCACGCCTGTAGAGGTTGCGGAATCTCGAAAGCGACAGGAAGACCGTGGCAGTGATCCATTTGCGCAGGCACCAATTCCTTCTAGCGTAGTTCCACAGCAAGCCCCGGTCGCTCCAGTGCCCCCTAGGGAAGTTCCGGTGTCGCTTGACCCAGCTTCAAGGGTGGAGTCTAGAGGCGTGGCGCAGTTGCCGCAACCGCAACCGCAGGTAGCTCAGGCACCGCCAGCGGGAGCCCTCGATCCTCAGTCTGGGCCTGCGACCTTGCCAGATATTCCTGTAGGTGACCCGCCGCCTTCAACGAATGAGCGGGTTCGCGGAGAGCACGATGCCGCTCGGCCGTCCGAGGAGGGAGCCATGTTAGGCTTTCCATGTACTACATGTCGGGCTGTCTGCAGAGTGCCGCGGGGCGAGGCCGGTCAGTTAGCGTCTTGCCAGCATTGTGGTGCTCGGATGATTGCACCCGATCCAGACAATGGCTGGGAGCCAGTGCCCTTTGACTCGTTGATTGAATCGATGTTGGGAATTGCCCCCCCAGATCGACCTGCTCTAGAGCCGCAACCACCGAGGCCAGAGGGCAATCCAGTCTTTAGTGACCCGAGAGCGGGAGGTCTTCCCAGATCTGTTCCCGCTCTTCCTCTTCCAGTCACTGAGCCGGTCGGTGATGTCAGTCCGTTTTCTGTGGACGCTACGCACGGTTTCTCGACACCCGCACCGGTAGCCGCTTCGGAGCCAGCTCCATGGCCTGCGCCGGAAGCATCGATGGATGCACAGCCGTTTGTTAAAGAATCCACAGTTACCCCTGGGCCACAGCATTCTCCAACTCCGCTGGCTGATAGTCGCAAGACATTTCCTGGAAGCTTCGGGGGCCCTTCAAAGGAGAACGGAAATGCTCCGATGTTCAAGGCGTTTCAGGCTCCAGAGAACATCGACAATGGGGGGCTTACCATGCCAGGCTTTCTGCGATTCACTGCCGTCGTGTGGCTGATTTGCGGCCTTCTCGCTCTGTATGTGCTAAATCGCAGGGCCGCTGACTTGGCCGCAGAGCGGGAACTCTCGTATCCGACAGTTGAGGAGACTGCCCCACAAGAGGGAAGCTATGCCGCCGAGATCGAAGGCGCCAAGAGCGTTCTAGCCGCAGTGTTCAAAGATCAAGATCTTACATCTCGCTTGAAACGTTTCAGCGGTGTAGCTGGCCGGGAGCCCGAAGTGCAACGAGTCTTTGAGGAACCAGATACACTGAAACTTCAGTCGCTCATCTATGGTCAGACGCAGCGCATTAAGAGCGGTGAATCGAAGCACCTATTTCACATTACCACCAACCGGAACCCGAAGGGCACTCCAGTGGTCGTCTACTCGAGAGAAGGCAGTTTCAAGATACCTTGGGGGCCATTCTATCAGTTCCACGAAGGGACTCTCGAAGCGTTCGTCGATCAGAAGGCTTCGGACTCACAAATGTTCTTTGTCATCTTGAAGAAGGCTCATCGTTTTAGTGGAAACCCAGATGTCCCTGAGAGTTACGAAAAGTTAGAACTCGGTGGATTTGGAGGCAGTCCCAAAGTCGAGGCGTACTTCGATCCGTCGAAGGTGCCATTGGCCGAAGCTATCAATCAAATGCGGTGGAATGTGAGCTACGAACTAGTCGTCCGAGTTCAATGGGTGTTCCCCGAGGGGGTAGGGACTCAGCCGTTTCTCATGTTGGAGGAGATCTCCCAGGTCGGCTGGGACTAGCGTTTCTTGGAGCGCGCGCGCGTCGGCTCCTAGCAAAATTCTGGCATGATTCCTGCTATGATTCTCGCGTATGGGGCGTAGACTACCATTGTGAGCGATCACGGCCTCCATCTTGCGCAGGGTCTCCATCAAACGATCGGACCCCAGCTCCAGCAGAGTCTCCAGATTTTGCTGGCTCCGACTGTTGAACTCCACCAGCTGATTCGAGCTGAGATGGTGCAGAATCCTACATTGGAAGACGTCACCGAGGAAATCTCTTTGGAGGAACTAGGCGAAGGGGAAGACGGATTCGAAGAGAATTCGGACGGGGCTGATGACTTCGATGACGACTGGAGCGATTTTTTGGATCAAGCTTCACATACGTCCAACCAGCGAGCGGACCAAGACGAACGGCGTCAGTTCATGCTAGATTCTCTGGTCTCGAAGACCACCCTTCAGGAGCATCTTCAGGAGCAAATTGATTTGGCTGGAGCCTCGGCGGAGATCAGTGCGGCAGCCGAGGTTTTACTCGGTGATCTTGATGACCGGGGCTTTCTCGAGACACCGTTGGAGGATCTTTGTTTTTCGTTGTCGATTGCTCTTCCCGTCTTGGAAGAGGCCAAGAGATTGATCAATTCGCTCCACCCGGTTGGGGTCGGGGCAGTGGATCTACGGGACAGCCTATTGATTCAGTTGGCTGAGAGCGGCCAGGCAGGGGGACTGCCGTATCGTATTGTTGAGGGAAGTCTCGAACTGTTGGCAAGAAATCGGCTTGAGGACATTGCACGTAATCTGGGTGTCTCGATGGCCCAGGTCGAGGAGGCTCAAGGTGTCATCGCTGGGCTAGATCCGAATCCAGCCAGAGCATTCTCTCTTGATCCAACCGTCTACGTTAGCCCCGACGTAATCGTTAGCAGTGATGGGCTCGGAGGCTTTGCTACCCGACTGAGTGGCGAGGCCCTTCCAGATCTTCGCATCAGCAATGACTACCGCGATATGCTCGCGGAGTCCGGCGGAGATAAGGGGGCTCGTAGCTATGTACGGGAGAAGATTCGGAGCGGTAAATTTCTCATTCGGAGCATTGAACAGCGCCAGGATACGATCCTCAGAATCGCCACCAGAATCGTCGAGCTTCAGGAAGAGTTTCTGCGACACGGTAAGGAAAAGCTCAAGCCGATGAGCATGGCGCAGATGGCAGAACTGGTCGGAGTCCACGAAACTACGGTGAGTCGTGCGGTCTCTGGCAAGTATATGCTCACTCCACAGGGGCTCCTCGAGATGCGCTACTTCTTCACGACGGGCTACCAAACCACGGATGGAGAAGCCATGAGTAACGTCAGCGTGAAGAACGCCATTGCCGAGCTGGTAGCGGGTGAGGATACCACCCTGCCACTCAGCGATCAAAAAATCGTCGAGGAGTTGGCAGAAAAGGGCATCAAGATTGCGAGGAGGACCGTTGCAAAGTACCGGGACGCGCTCCATATACTTCCTAGTAATCTCAGGCGAACGTCCTAGCCGCCTCCGTTTCGCCTTCGAGTCTATTATCATGCCTACCGACGATCAAATTCGTGAAGCCCTCCGTGGCGTTAAATACCCTGGTTTTAGTCGGGACATCGTCTCCTTTGGCATTGTCAAAGACATCGCCATTAGCGGGACCGACGCGACGATCAAGATGACCATCGCCACACGTGATGCCGAGATTCCGCAAACGATCCACGATGAGTCGATAGAGGCTCTTCGGAGCGTCGAAGGCTTAGAAAGCGCTCAGATCGACTTCGATATTCAGGAGCCGCCCGAGGCCCCCAGTGGAGTCCCTGGACAGGCTGGTTCCGCCAAGGCATCGATTCCCGGCGTGAAGCACATTATTGCCGTAGCCAGTGGTAAAGGTGGCGTCGGCAAGTCTACGGTCTCTGCCAATCTCGCTGCCGCCTTGGCCGCCACCGGAGCTAAGGTAGGTCTCTGTGACTGCGATCTCTATGGTCCTAGTATCGCGCACATGTTCGGTGCGGATGATCAGCGGCCGTTGGCTAACGAGGAGAACGAGATCCAGCCGATCGTGGTCGGGGGGCTCAAGCTTATGTCGATGGGCTTCCTCCTCGATGACAGTGCTCCGGTAATCGTGCGTGGGCCGCTTGCCACTCGCTACACCCAGCAGTTCCTTCGGCAGGTGGAGTGGGGGGAACTCGACTACCTGATTCTTGATCTACCTCCGGGCACTGGTGACATTCAGCTTACCATCGTCCAGACCGTGGCTCTCGATGGCGCGGTTATCGTCACCACGCCTCAGGAAGTCGCTCTCATCGATGCCCGCAAGGCAGTGTCGATGTTCGGCAAGGTCAACGTTCCCATCCTCGGCTTCGTCGAGAACATGTCTTACTTCGAGTGCCCGAGCGACGGCGTCCGTTACCCGATTTTCGGAGAAGGCGGTGGGCAGCGCGAGGCCGATAAGGAAGGTGTTCCACTGCTCGGTCAGATCCCGATCGACATTCCGACTCGCGAAGCTGGCGACGGAGGCAAGCCGATCGTTCTTGCGCAGGCAGATAGTCCTGCGGCTAAGGCCTTCGCCGAAGTAGCGACATCTATTAGCGCGATCGTAGCCAAGGCCTAGTTCTGGGAGCGATCTAGCCTTTTTGCAGTTCCGCTACTCCGGTAGCCGGAAGTAGATCTCGGGGCAGATCATCTGATCATCTTCCCTTCAGAGGGCACGATCGGCGGAGCGGGCGTCCGCGGAGAATAGTTCGTTGCAGTCCTCGTGGGAGTAGAAGATCTCGATCCATTCGAACTGGGCGCGGATCTATTTGGGGTCTGGGGTCTGGGATCCTGTCCCAGATCTCTCTTTCCTGCTCGCCGCCATCCCTTGCTCCTTGCTCTGCTTAGCGGACACAAAAAAAGGCCCTTCCGCGAGGCGGAAGAGCCGTGAAAATAAATTTTGGGGAAGGACCCTACTCGCCCTTCGCCGCCGCGACTGCTTTGATCACCTTGAGCGGGCGCTGGAGAGCGGTCAAGATCTCGCGGGAGTTCATCTTCGCGACCTCTTCTTCGGCTACACCGAGTCCAATTAGGCGATTCCGTTGCTCGTTCTGACGACGGCGCTTTTTCCCACCGCCCTTTTTCGGGCGGGTGAGGTTGGTCTTGCAAAACTTTCTGCCTCGAATGCTCATGTCTGAAAAAATGTTGCCCGTTAAAGGGTCGGTATCATCCGCGTTTCTGGGGACTAGTCAACCCAGTCTTCGCTTTGCTATGAAAGTTCCGTCAGATCGTGTGGTGACTGGAGAAAGACCTGGCCACCATTGCTTCGAAGTTCCTTTTCGCTACGGAAGCCCCAGAGCGCTGCGACAGCGAGTAGACCGCCCGACTTGGCCGTCTGCATATCGACTCCAGAATCGCCTACGTAGGCGCAATCTGCTGGCTCCAAGCCGAGTTCTGAGAGGATCTCTAGGGCGCCGTCCGGGGCAGGCTTGTGGGGAATGCCCTCACGTTGGCCGAAGACGACGTCGAAGGTGCCCGCAGGAAAGAATTGTTCAGCACAGGCTTGGGTAGAGACGTGCGGCTTGTTCGAGAGCACGGCGAGCTTGATGCCGCGCTCGGAGAAGTGGGTCAGCGCTTCGGAAATTCCCTCGTAGGGCTGGGTTTCGTCGTGCCAATGCTCAGCGTAGATGTCGAGATATAGCTTCAGGGCCGTAGAAAGGGAGTCTTGGTCCTCGGCTTCTGCCTTGGGAAGGGCGCGCTCGACCAATGCCTTCGCGCCATCGCCGATGAAGTGCAGGTAAGCATCCTGCTCGTGGGTCGGATGGCCGAGCTCTTCGAGCATCCGGTTCCCGGAATTCGCAATATCGGCGATGCTGTCGATCAGAGTTCCGTCGAGATCGAAGAGGATGGCTTTTAGGTCGGGCATGGTAGTCGTTGGAGCTAGCATCTGCGAGAACCACGACTTTCCCAGAAATTTTTCGGTTCTTGTGGATGCTGAGTCAAAGTCTATCGCCGCCCTTAAGAGCAAACGGAATTTTTGGGATGAGTGGAATGATCGGAATGATCTGCGGTTGGGGATTGGGGAGTAAGACCACGCTGTTCGAGCTGTGCGAGCGCCATATCGTGCAACGCCTCGCGGTCATTGGTCTCGGGGAGCGAAAGCCCGACCTTACGGCACGGGCTGGACTGAAGCCCGATCCGCATCGGTTGCCTAAGAACCGGTAGGTCAGATGCCGCGAGCCGGTCGCTGGTGGGGCTCAGTGCATCGCCACCATTCTGCTCCCACAGGCGCCAGGTGGGGTCGGTGTCGGGAAGGAGAGCAGCCAGTTTTCCTTATATGATGGGAACTCCGCCGAGAGCGGTTGGGTGTGGGGAATTTTCGAGGTAGGCAGAGACTACGGGATGGCTCCGCAGCTACTCTCTCCGCATGAGAAAATTCGTCGGTTTAGGTAGGTAGACCGAAACCGACCGTTAGAAGGACGGCTCTTCCGGCTCGCGGGTCACGATCGGGGTATTCCGATGCACCCAGACGCTCTGGATCATTCCCAGCAGGAACAGCACGCAGAGCATGAATGTTCCGCCGTAGCTAATCAAGGGGAGGGGAATACCTGCGATCGGGACGATGAGTAGACACATTCCTATATTCCAGAAAACGTGGAAAAATAACATCGCTACTGCCCCCACAGCGATCAGTCTTCCCAACTGGTCACGGCTATAGAACGCCACGAAAATGCACATGAGCATCAGCAGAGCCATGGCGGAAATCATGAACATACTCCCACGGAAGCCATGCTCCTCGGCGATGACCGGGAAGATGTAATCGTTAATTGCGGTGTCCGGGATGAACTTGAGTCGGTTGATCGTGCGTTGGTCTGGGACGCCTTTACCGAGGTAGCCCTTACCGTCCCAACCAGCCGATCCGATGGCGGTGGTGACGTTGTGAATGTCCCAGCCCTCCGCACGGGTGTTGATCTTCTCCCCCTGCCAAAGCCGAATCAGCGTATCGATCCGTTTTTGCTGGTGGTCCTTCAACACGAAGAAATAGGCAATCGGGACGACACAGACGACACACAGAAATCCGGTGATTAGATAGCGGTAGGGAATACTACCAACCAGCCACATCGAGGCGATAACTGGTGCCCAAACCATGCCAGACCCGAGGTCATCGGTGATCACCATGGCCATCGGAATTCCCGCCAAGATTCCAGTAACGGCGAGCCGCAGGAAGTGGTAACGAAAGATCGGCCAGACCCGAGGAAGCTCCGCCAGGCCGACAGCTAGGAACAGAATACCCGCTACGATGGCGACCTGCGATGGCTGGATACTGATGCCAGCGATCCGAATCCAGCTGCTCTGCCCGTAGATCTCCACAGCTAAATACCGCAACGCTACCAGCCCACCAAGTCCGATCAGGTAGGCGAAAGGAGATCCCCAGCGAACCCAGCGGTAATCGATCAGGGCAGCACCGAAAAACACGATCATTCCCAAGCCGATCCACTTGATCTGCTGGTACCATGCATTCTCGAATTCTGGCCCCCTGTGTGCACTGGCGGCGTAGACAGAGAACACGCCAAAGATGAGCAAACCGACCATGACGAGGACGATCAGCCAGTTGATGCCGAGGAATTTTCGGAAGAGGGGAGTCATGCGACTTTTCGGAACTGTAGGGAGAAACCTCGGACTGGCAATCGGTTGCTACGCTCTTCTTAAGGTTCCGAAATCCCAAGCGATAGGCTAGATTGCGCAAAAATGGATAGAGTTTGGCAGATGGGGATCTTTTCCCTAACCGTTCTAGGCGGCTCGCTTTCGCAGGCCGGGGAAGAACATTCGGGGGGCGAGACCACCGTCTTCGTCACCGGGCGCGAGGCCTTCTCTCGTCCTCTGGCCAACATCTCGCGGCACGCCCTGCGCCTTCATGCCGTCGGCGATTCCTTCTTCAATGCCAACTGGGTCATCGCCCCGGCCTCGACCGCTGGGCGGGACGGTCTCGGGCCGCTGTTCAATGCGCGTTCCTGCTCCGCCTGTCACCTGCGCGACGGACGGGGAAGGCCACCCGAGTCCGGCGATGTGCTCCAGTCGATGCTACTCCGCCTCAGCCATCCCGGAGTAGGGGAACAAGGCCAGCCGCTAGCCAGTCCTATCTATGGAGGGCAGCTCCAGAATCACTCGATCCCAGGCGTGCCGCCCGAAGGCTACGCCCGCATCCGCTACCGCCCAAGCGAAGGCATCTACGCCGACGAGAGTAGCTACTCGCTCCGCTTCCCCACTTACGGACTGAGCCAGCTGAAGTATGGCAAGGCCGACCCTCAACTGCAGATCAGTCCGCGAGTCGCCCAAGCGGTTCATGGCCTCGGCCTTCTCGAAGCCGTGCCCGAAGCCGATATCGTCTCCCGCGAAGATCCCGACGATACCGACGGCGACGGCATCTCCGGTCGAGCCAACCGCGTCTGGAACCGCATCGAAGGCGCCGCGACTCTTGGCCGGTTCGGATGGAAGGCGAACCAGCCCGACCTCCGCCAGCAGACCGAGGCCGCCTTCCATGGCGACATCGGCATCACCACCCCGAACTTCCCAGCCGAAAACCTCACCGCCCACCAATCCCATTGCCTTGGCCCACTCCCCGACAGCCCGTCTCCCGAGGCCAACCAGAAGGTCATCGATCGTGTCGTCGCCTATCTCCAGACTTTGGCCCCACCGGCTCGTCGGCACTGGGACAAGCCGGAGGTTCGTGCCGGTGAGCAGCACTTCCGTGACCTCGGATGTGCCAAATGCCACGTCGAAGAACTGCGCACCGGACCCGCTCACCAGGTGGCCTTCCCAGAACTCGCCAACCAAGTCATCCGCCCCTACACCGATCTGCTGCTCCACGACCTCGGCGACGGCTTGGCCGACAACCGGCCCGATTTCCTAGCCAACGGCCGCGAATGGCGCACCCCGCCGCTGTGGGGTATCGGCCTGCAACAAGCCGTCAACGGCCACCTATTTCTCCTCCACGACGGTCGCGCCCGCGGCTTCGCCGAAGCCATTCTCTGGCACCACGGCGAGGCCGAATCCTCTAGCCAAGGCTTCCGTAAGCTCAGCGGCATACAGCGCGCTGAGTTGATTGCCTTTCTGAGATCGCTGTAGGACGGTAGACATCGCCTGCGTCACAGTGGCGGAAATCTCGGCTATGGCCTTTTTAGGGGGATGTCTTATCTCGTTTAGCTTTAGCCATGATTGAACCATCCGAGTTACTCACCCGGAAACCACAGAGGGCCTTCGACGCGACACGAAAGTTGCTTAGAGACCTTCCGGAGGCTGACCATTGATACGATACCATTGAGCTATTCAAGTCAGGCGCTGTTATCAGCACGGATATTGCTCGGTATTTGGACGCAGCAAGACAGCACCAAATCGCTAAAAATTGCCCTTAGTGCGGACAGCGCTTCCTGTGAGTAGGCGCTAGAGCCCGCGAGCGGCTTTTCCCCGAGATGGCGGGTTTCCAAGCAACAAACGTAGGCGGGGCGCAGGTTCAGCGTTCGGGGCTCGTCTAATCACGGCTCCGCTCGGATCTACACTCAGCCAATCATCTCCGCCCGCACTCGGATCCTACCATCATCCCGAGCAGCTAGGACTGGCTCTGGCAATTTCTGATCTAGAGCCTGTCCCATAGGTAGTGATGTCAGCTTCACTACCAATAAGGGCTGTATCGGAAAGAAAGTGGAGTATATATGTCATATTTGAAGTTAAATTAAACAATTATTTGATAATTTTAATAATTAGAGTATATTTAACCATCCATGATTACCACTAGTCCATTAACAAGATTATTTAGATTCTTCCTCCTAGTTCTCAGCTTCGGCTCAGCTGGGATGGCGTTCGCACAAAATATCGGTGATTGCCCTGGCACTCACGCTTACACAGCCAACTTCGCCGCACTGTCGGTGCAATTCGGTGGCACTTCTGGAGGAGACTACGGAAATATCATCAACTACAGTGGTGTGCTTCCAGGTGATCCAGCCGACATTCCTTTCAGCGATCCCGTAGGCCAAACCAGTGCCGGCCAAGTCGGAATCAATGGTGATTTGCCGATGGGCTATGTCATGGTCGATGATCCGGAGGATCCTACGACCTATCAGGCACTCCCGACAGCTCCAAGCGCCTCGCATGCCATTCGTTTGGTAATTTCGCCCACTGACTTCGCTGTTAACAACGGTTTCACCTATGACCTGAACAGCCTGAGCGTTTCTGGCACCGGTTCTTCCTACGAGGTCTACTTTAATGGCAATTTGGTTTCTGGCGGCTTTTCGGAGCTCGGTCTGGCCGCAGCTGGAGCTGACTGGAACCAAGGCCATCTCATTGAGATTCGTCCCTATTCGACTACAGGAGAACAGTCCTTCACCCTGACCGGTGTGGACGCAGACGTGACCCTGTATGGTCCGGATGGCATCTACCATGCCTGCACCGGTGCAAAGCTTACTCCTGAGCCGAGCGCCGCTCTTCTGAGTCTTCTAGCCGGCTTAGGCTTCCTTGCCCGTCGCCGTCGCTAAATCCACCCAACCACGATTTTGCCAAGGTCCTTTCTGCGAAAGCAGGGAGGACCTTTTCGTATACGTTGATAATCATGGGTATTGTAGTAGAATCCAAAATGTCTGAATTCACCCGTTCCTTGGGCTCCTGCACAGCTATGGGCCTTATTTCGCTTCTCTTCTTTGGAAGCGTCTCGCTTGCGGAGGAGCCTAGCCCCGTGAAAACTGTCTTCCTTGCGACTGCGACAGATGCCATTGTGGCCAATCAGGGGCGAAGAATCACGGTCGAGGGGCGCCTAGTCGAAGCCTCGCAGGGCAAGAATGGTATCATCTACTTCAATTTCACCGAAGGTCGGGAAGGCTTGGTGGCGATTTGTCCGACCCGGTTTGTTGGTGCATTCGAGGACACCAATCTGACAGCCAACTATAAGGGAAAGGAAGTCAGGATCACAGGATTCGTGGAAATCTACAAAGGCCGCCCGCAGATTGTTCTCTACAAGCCCACAGACATCGTCGTCATTAAAAGGGTCGAACCCGCAGAGGCGGCGAGCGAGTAAAGACGTCGTTTCCGACTGACTTCCGAAATGGACCTTACCAAGGCGAAGATTCAATCGAAGACCAACCTAGCCGATTTCGCGCCATGGCTGGGGCAAATGTGTCGAGATCATCCCGAGTCGCAGCCAGTGGTCATCGGCGGCCATGCATCGAACTATTGGCTCTCCCGGTATCGGCAATCGCATTCACCGCTTGAGCGCTGGCAGCCAAAAGCTGGCCGGGATCTGGATCTTCTCATCTCCCCGAAAATTGTCGCCGAGGAGCTGATGAAGGATCCGACCTACGAGCCAGCCGCAACCTTCCTCCAAGACCTTTTGTTCTTTAGTGCGCGACGATTCCTTCTACGTCAGCGCCTTACTCCGATTTCGGTCTGGTTCATTCTGCGTGCCGGAAAAATCAACATTGCTCATGCCAATGGCCGCAATGCGATCCAAGTCGATCTATTCGCGCACACTTTGGGCTACCACCCGGAGTATGTGAGGAAGAGAGCGGTGGCGGCTAGTCTTGAAGGCGGGGAATTTTTGGTCGCGGATCCAGTGCAGTGCCTCTGGAACTTTCTAGCCAATGCCGGGACGCTAAACCAGACCCATGGAGACGAAGGTCCTCGGCGGCGGATCGATCACGAGAGGACGGTCTTGCTATACCATGTCTGTTTTGCCTACTTCCGAGATCTCGCTGAGAAGGTGAGAGAGGGAGATGGAGAAGCCGGACGACAACTCGCTTCCGCTCTCGGTGACCTTGCTCATTTTCTCAAGACGAACATCGCCCGTGATCTCGCTCCGGTTCTTGGATTAGACTGGTCCCGGATCTTACCTCCAGATGTCCGAGACCTCGATGGTCATGGAATTCGCGGTTTCGCCGCTAAGGTCGCGGCAGCGGGTTCGCTTTCACCACGGCGCAAAGGGCTCTTCAGACAACACTATCCGAAGCCTGCGCCGACCTTCTCTCCTGAAAATCTTTCCAAAAAGAACGGGTAGCTTTGGTAGCAGGGGTTCGGGGAGTAGCTGTCAGTAGTATCAAATCACTTCAAGACTTTTAATGGCATTTTCCTGACACCGAGCTGAGGGCGTAGCGCCGCGTGTTCGGGACGAATGTTGTTTTGTCCCCACTTTGAACCTGTCCCCATTTACTCCCCATTTACTCATGCACTCACATTTACTCATTTACTGAAGCTAGGGTCGATGCGCCTGATACATTCTCTGAATGTTCGAATGTTCCGCAGGTCGATCCGTCGACTGACTCTTTTCAATCCAAGTCAAAGCTCTCTAGAGGCAACAACGCCTAAACGGATTTACCCATCCATGGAGAATTTCAACCCGTTCGCTCCATTCTTCGTTTTCATTCTGGTCGATCCTACGGAAGGTAGGAGGTATGCCGCCCCGGGAAATATTCGTAGATTACAACGGGCATCGACTCGCCTGTTTCGCTTACGAGAAGAACGATGCGACGCGATTGCCTATCATCTGGGTCCATGGGTTGACCATGAGCGCAAGCTTCTGGGAACGCGGCATGTTTGAGTCCGTCGAGCGAGATCGATCCTGGTATTCGGTTAGTCTACCACTCCATTATCCCAGCACATTCTCGCGCCCGCTGACGAGGGAAACGCTCAACGAAGATCTCTTCGCTGAGTTGCTTTTCGCCGCCATCGAAGTCCTTGTGCCGGAGGGAAATGTGCATGTGATCGGTCACTCCATCGGTGGATTTGCCGCGCTCAACTATGTGGCCAAATATCCCGACCGCGTTGCCAGCATCGTTTCCATCGGAGGATTCATGACCGGTCGCGCCCGCGGACTCGAAGGCGCACTCCAATTTCTTGCCAAAGAAAAGTTCGCCCGCAAAGCTCTCTTTCATCTTGCCTACGCCGTACTGAAGTCGAACTACTACGTTCTCAAACTCGCTTCTGCCAGCTACGGATGGAAACGTTGGACCCTGCTCCGTTCCGAAATGGTCGATGCCACCCTGCGCGACGTTTACCCCGATGTGCGACAACACCCCGTTGAAGCCCAGCGCGCCTTTTGCGCCTACCTCCTCGACATGAATCTTCTCGACGAGATCGGCACTATCTCCCAGCCGGTCCTCATGGTTGTCGGAGAAAAGGACCCCATCATTTCTTCCGAACACCAGATCGAGTGCGCCGGACGCTTGCCTGTCGGTGAGCTGTTGCTCTATCCTAAGGTCGGCCACATTGTATTTGCCGAGGTGCCGGAAGAGTTTGAGCGAGATCTGGCCGTGTGGCTTGAGAGGTGGGACGAAAGCGGTTCAGCGATCACCATAGACGCCTCGTGATACACGGGTTGCGCGGTTTAGTAGGAACCAAGCAAGCCAATGTCCAAGAAGAGACCTACCTACACGACCGACCTACACCGAGGAGTTTCGGCGCGATGTCGTCGAGCTATTGAGCGCAAGCGGGAAGCCGCTTAGCCAAATCGCCAGAGAACTTGGGATGAACTAGGCTAGGCTAGCCTGGTTAAGTGGCGCGACGCACTCCTTGGCGGGAGCGCAGGGTTCGATCCTGGAGCGAGTGCCAAGGAGCTGTGGGAGGAGAACCAACAACCAACGGCTCGTCCGGGAGAATATCCACCTTAAGCGACGGCGAGAGATCTTAAAAGAAACGGCCAGCATCCTAGGGAGGACCCGCAGCTAGGTATGTGATAATCGACGCGATGCGGGAATAAGAACCAAGCTATACCGTTGCCGAACTCTGCGAAGCCTTTGGTGTTTCTGCAGTCTGCAGTGGCTACTACGTGGCGAGGAACCGCCCCGAGGGGCGGCGCGCTGTCCAAGAGAAGCTCATCGTAAAAGAGATGCGTGAGATTCACTCCGACCGCCATACCCGATGCTACGGGAGCCCGCGCATTGCTTCCGAGCTCTCGGCGCGGGGGTGCCATGCTCGGAGAACCGCGCGGCACGTCTGATGAAGACACACGGCATCGACGCGACGGAAAAGGCGGCCTTCCGACCGAAAACGACGGTCAGCGAGCGTTCTAGGCGACCTGCCTCAAATCTCCGACTTGCCGGAGCTTTGGATCGCATCGGAGCGGGATCTCGGTTGGAACTGGCCAGAAGATTGGACGATCTACGACGCGGCGGAACGGCGACGTCGCCGGGCCAGGAATCCTGTGGCGGTAGCCAGGATAAGTAGTCCTGAGCTAGGCTCGGGAACCGGCATGGCGTCACCGTGAGTCTGCATCACGTTCTCGATCTGGCTCCCGTAGATGTCCATATCGGCGATAAACGTAAGGTCTGGGTCATTGGTCGTACTAACAGCGAACGTAATCCCGCCCAGCTGCCATTGTCCTCCGACTAAGTTGAAGACACCGCCACCTGAGTCTCCTCCGACAGCCTGACCGTCATTGGCTGTTCCAAGATCGAAGTCGGTGTAGTTCGAGATCGTCGATCCTACCGCGATGTTCTGCTGCCAGCCTAGAATATTCTCAATGACGTTCGTTCCCCAAGCTTTCGCCCCACCCCCTCGACCAATCATCGTGACGGCTCCACCTTCCGTGAGGCCACCAATACTTAGATCATAGATGACATCGTTAAGCGGTGCTGTGTCCAAGCGGAACAAGAACAGATCAGCTTCGGAGCCATTGCTGTTGTCGATGTCGAACCGGCAGTTCACATCGGTTGAAAAGTGGGTGTAGCCATCGATGACGATGTCGTTGTCGAAGCCTACGTGTTCCGCCGTGAGGACCCAACCGCCTCCGAGGTAGACACCGCTGGCACCATTGACATCGACGACGTTGTCCCAAGGGGCACCGGTCGGTGGCGGCGTTGTATTGTAGGTCACGTTGACACCATCTCCGACGGCGGCCTGAACGGCCTGAGCATCAGAGCAATAGCTGAAAACTAGTCCGCTTCCAATTAGGAGAGACAAGGCGGGATACGTGTGGGGGTGGTAATTCACCATGAAAGATACTGTTTTTATGGAAAATGTAAATAAAATTATAATAATTACTACACATATATGGATAGCGTCCTGAGCTGAATGGGCTTACGGTGAGGCCCTTTTATGCCAAACACCCAACTTGGGAGGGCGGAGCGGCTACGGCGTGCTTGCGCCTCGGCGAAGCTTTGTGTGGATGGCGCCTGAACCGAAAACGTAGCAAGACCTGACGCTCGCCTGCTGCCGAGCACGCATCATGCACAGCGTTCAGGAGTGAACTGTCTCGTCGTTTTGCTCCGACGGCGAGCGAGACGCTGGCGGGTCCGGCAGAGAGGGACTCGTCAAATGCGCCAACTACGATTGGCACACTGCTAGTAGACGTCGCGCTGGTAGCGACGGTCCTTCTTTAGCTTCGCCAAGTAGGCCTCGGCGGAGCTTGGGGGGCGGTTGCCGTATTCGGAGATGATGGAAATCAGCGCCTCATGGACATCGCCAGCCATACGCTCGGCATCGCCGCAGACGTAGAAGTGGGCTCCGGATTCCAACCACTGGTAGATCTCCTCACCTTGCTCAAGCATCTTGTGCTGAACGTAGACCTTGTCGGCCTGATCACGGGAGAAGGCCACGTCGAGTCGGTCGAGAACACCGTCCTTGAGGTAGTTTTGGAATTCCAACTGGTAGAGGAAGTCCTCGGTGTAGTGCTGGTCGCCGAAGAACAGCCAGTTGGCTCCTTCGGCGCTGGTTGCCGCACGCTCTTCCAAGAATGCGCGGAACGGAGCTACGCCAGTGCCCGGGCCGACCATGATGATCGGCGTGTTCGGGTTCGCGGGGAGCTTGAAATTTTTGTTTACGTGCAGGTAGACATGGACCTTATCTCCGACCTTCAGGTCATCGGCGAGGTAAGTTGAGGCCACACCCTTGCGATCCCGACCATGGGCATGGTAGCGCACCGCAGCGATGGTCAGATCGACCTGCTCCGGGTGAGCGCGCAGGCTCGAGGCGATCGAGTAGAGGCGGGGAGGGAGCTTGCGCAAGACCGAGCATAGATCCTTGGCCTTAAGCTTCTTCACCGGGAAGTCCTCCAGCATATCGACAATCTGACGTCCCCAGAGGTAGTCGCTGAGCTTCTTCGGGTTTTCGAGGAGCTTGCCCAGCTTCTTTGAGTCAGCGAGCGCGTTCCACTTCTTCAGCACGTTCTTGCTGACGGTGGTGCAATCGAGCTCCTTAGTCAGAAGATCACGGAGCTTCTTGTCGCCGTCGTCGCTCTTCACCTTGGCCGATCCCTTCAGGCCAGCGGCTTTGAGAACAGCATCGACTACGTCCTTGGCATTTTCCGGGATCACTGCGAGGGCATCGCCGGGCTGGTAGACCAGGTCTGAACCGGCCAGCGAGATCTCGAAGTGAAAGGTCTCCTTGGCAGAGTGGCGACCATTGAGCAGAATGCTTTCAGTGAGCGTAGCGGCGAACGGATTGCTCTTGGTGTAGATGCTCTTCGTCGGAGCTGGGACAGCGGCCACTGTTGCTGCGGCGGCCATCGCCACAGGAGCGGCGACGGCGGCGCTTGGGGCTGGGGCGGCGGCTGGCTTGTCGGCGTTGAGTGCTTCGATCGCACTGGCTAGCCACGCTTCGTATGTGGACTCGAAATCGACGTCGCAGTCGACCCGGTCGGCGATGCGGGTGGCGCCGAGAGCTTCCAAGCGGGAATCGAACTGCTTACCGATCTCGCAAAATTTGTCGTAGCTGGTGTCACCAAGGCCACAGACCGAAAACTTCAGGCCATCGAGCTTTGGAGCCGACTTACCCATGAAGGCGGCGTGGAAATCGACGGCGGCGTCTGGAGCATCGCCGTCACCCCAGGTACTGATGATGACAAGGATGTGCTTGTCCTTGCTCAGATCGCTCGGCTTGATATCCGCTAAGTTGATGACCTTCGGAGCGAACCCGGCGGCGGCGAGCTTCCGCTTCGACTCGTCGGCTAGGCTTTCGGAGTTCCCTGACTCCGTGCCGTAGTAGATGGTCACTGGTAGTGCGGCGGCGGCAGCGACTGGTGCGGGAGCGCCTGCGGGAGGGGAGGCGACTGCTGGCGCGGCGCCGGTCGCAACCGAGCCTCCGGTGCCTGCAAGGTAGCCGCTAGCCCATAGGCTTTGCGCGGGCGTAAGTTGGGAGCCGAGGCCAGCGAGCTGGGCCTGTTGGTCTGCGTTAAGAATAGCGTCCATCTCGATCGGAAAAGGGTGGAATCTGTAAGGGGAGAATGCCCGGAGAGCAAGGGCGAAGACGATTTGCCACTCCGCTGATTGAAGCGAGCGAATTCCTGAGGGAGTCTGGCAACCGTTCCCATGCAGATCACCTCGTCCAAGTTCCACAAAAGCGCGACCGAAGTCGATGATTGCCCGGATGGCGACGTGCCCGAGTTCGCGTTCATCGGGCGGTCCAATGTCGGCAAGTCTTCCCTGCTAAATGCTCTGTGCAGGCGCAAGGATCTCTCGCGCGTTTCGAAAACGCCCGGGCGGACGCGACTGATGAACTTCTTCGTCATCAACGAGCAGTGGCACCTCGTTGACTTGCCGGGCTACGGCTTCGTGCGAACTGGCAAGAAGGACCGCAATGTGTTCGAGGAGATGATCGGCAACTACTTTGTCGACCGGAAGCAGCTCCGCTGTGCCTTCGTGCTCATCGATTCCCGTCACTCGCCTCAGCAAGTCGATGTCGATTTCGTCGCCTGGCTGATTACTGAGGAGGTGCCGTTCGTTTTGGTCTTTACCAAGTCGGACAAACTCAAGCCACGGGCCGCCAAGAAGAATGTCGCCGCCTTCCTCGAGCGCATGGAGGAGTTCGCTGAGGAGCCACCGAGGACATTCCTGACCTCGTCACAAACCGGCGACGGGCGCAGGGAAGTGCTCGGGTTTATTGGCCAGTGTTTGGACGTCGAGGGTAGCTAGTGCCTGGGAGAAAACGCATCATTCACCCGCTGGAGCCCTGCTCGGGGTCGATTGCGACCAGCAAGGGGGCTTCCGTGATGCTCTTCGTGGGCCCTGTGACGATCTGAAGAGGGTCTTGGGGGATGCGCGGTCAGGTCTCGTACACGGGCGGGCAGGGGGCCGCTGTCGCGCCCGCCAGATCCCGCCATGTCCGGTCGTTGCTACTAGGCGGCTCGGGATC
>Ga0209186_1000587_pt1 | contig 28773 bp, 45 predicted proteins | sample SidtaG_FD_187426 | JGI IMG/M metagenome (GOLD analysis project Ga0209186, IMG submission 187426) | Marine algal microbial communities from Sidmouth, United Kingdom - Sidmouth_Male2 metaG (SPAdes) (version 2) | ecosystem: Host-associated > Algae > Red algae > Unclassified | place: Sidmouth...
TCGGGAGAGGCTCTTTCCATGGAGGCCAGTCGAGAATTTTCTCGTACCCCACCCCGCCTGCCACCGTGCAGTGATGTGTCAGTCTTCCAGAAAACGCGCATGTCTCATTTTTGGGACACGCACCATACGAATGTGACTTCGGCAGGGTTGCAGGCTGTGTTCCTGCCAAAAGAAGACAGTGCCGACACCGACGCCGCTGAGCGGCAACTGATGCCAAGAAACGACGGTAGGGCCGAAGCGACATGTTATTCTGGGCAGTGAGACTCAGGTCTGGCCTGAGCGGTTGCGCGAAACGACGCCGTGGCTTTGACAAAGCGTCCTCCTGCGCTCCAGTTGCTTCAAGTGCCATGAAAAACGCATATGAGGCCAGCGTGATTCGACCACATCTGGCAATCTCACTCAGGTGTACTATGTACGATGCTGTGTGGCAACTGTGTACTGATGCCATGGCAACCTTGGCTTTTTCTGGAGAGGTCTGTCTTCATGTGCATGTGTTACTCTCCGACGCTCTGTCACTTCGCTCAGACTCTTTCTTTGCTCTTCCCTGCGCGCATAAGCGTCAGATTTCCATGCTCGTTGCCAGTTCTGCCATCTGTGGAAGCGTAGCGTGTGAGTGGAGCAGTGCATGTCCTTAGCATTGATGACACCAATGACAGTCGTGGACTTGCCAAACAGCCAGTGAAGTGCTTGAATCTGAAAGCTAGCGGGCCAAGCATCTGTCTCTATCCTTTAGTAGCCCCCATCATGTAAGCTCAACTGTAAGTCCCCTGCATGCCCATGTGATTATAATCATCAGCCCCGTGATGTAAAATGATTATAATCATTAAAATCACCATGATTATAATCAATTAAAAATCACCTGCCACCTCTGCTCCGGAGGTGGAGCTCTGAGATGGTCATTTGCAAAACTTCAAGTCGGTCCCCCAGGGCTGGAACTAAAGGTCGATTCCACGCACTAAAGCGCGTAGGCGCGACCGATACTGGCGCTCCCAGAACTCCGCAATGGCGCAGGTTTTTGCGCTCGCCATGAATGCATCCTGGAGCCTACCTCATGAGCTTCTTTATGACACACTTTCAGGCGGCCACGACTGTAGGCAGGAGAGATAAAGATTCCTTTGTACATCCCAACGCTGTACAGAACTTCTTTTTCCATATCGTGGCCGCTGGTGACGCTGCAGTCCGTAACTCGACGTGGCCTGGCGACAAAATGCGTGTCATAGGTGCTGCGGGGATGTCTGGATAGCATTCGTAGCCGTTGGCGCACATAAACATATACCGCTCTTCTCAAACAAGAGGTTTTGTACCGTTTTTTTCTGGTCGTAACCGCAAGCCCCATACCCTCTATGTGGAAGATTCGGAAGCCCGATGCTGCTGCAGTTCCCACTCTTTGACGACGGTTTTCTCCGTGGCTTTGGTGCATAAGATGTACCGTTGGGCGCAGCCTCCTTGCACAGCGACGAGCGAAGAGCGTCGCTCCTCTGCCACACGACGTTGCACCCTACAGTACAGTACCGTCACCACCACAGCCCCTGCTCCAGTCGCGTAGGGATGCACCCTCCTAGCTCCTACGTCACCACCCCCCTCCCCCCTTCCATGGATGACAGGCCCCTCGATACGCTCACCGCGGATGCGTGCCCCTCGTGCGGGGTCACGATGCCGCCGGCCGGCGCGGTGGCCGCGCCGGTGCCCAACTCGCGGTGCGGTGGTCGACCTGCCTCGGCGTCGCGCGTGCGCGCGGGCGATGCGCGGTGGGAGAATCTAAAATACGTGCCCAACCACGGAGCTAGGTTGGCAGTGCTCATGCCAACTCATGCCGCCTCAAGAGCTATGACATAGAGAAATACTCACTCGTGGGGCCGGCATCGGCGCCACCGCCGGCCTCCACATCGGCGGCTGCCCTACGGGCCCAGAACCTCGATATCTGGGTTGTCGCTATACGCGGCGCCGGTCGGCGCCCCTTCGCTGGCCCGGATGTCTGCGGGGCACCGGGCGACGCGGATGACGTGGCGTGACCCGGATTGGACTGGTGGCTCTACTTCAGGGGACAGCGGGGCGCCCGTGGCCCGGCTTCCCCACAAACAAATAACTGCATTTTCACAACCTTCCTCCCTCTTCGAGCCTGCGGGTGTTTTCCTACGTGACCGTGTCACCGGGTGAGAATCGAGCACAGGTGTGCGGGCGGGATCCCTCAGCTGAGCAGGTGTCCCTATATGTTTCTGTGGGCTGGGGTGACACGGCGTTTTATGCGACAGAGGGTTTCGGGAGCCTGGATCCCACCGAGGCTGGGCGTGCCGAAACCTCGATAGAACCTCGATGTATTGGACTTTGGATGGCTCAAAATCACTCTCGAGCCGAGAGATCAGCCACATCGATGGCCTGTGTCGTTCCACATGGAATAGTTTCACTGACTCTACTCTCACTGCCACACACGCGGATAAGCAGCAGAAGAATAGCAGCAACATCTTTCCCGTTCCTTGTCATATGGCTCGTTCATTTCTTTGTCGCACTGTTTCTATCTACTGCGGCCTACGGCAGCTGCGCTAAAAGCCTATGCTGAATCGCATCCTCGGCATCGGTTCCCCCGCCCCCGCTTCCATATCTTCCCCCCACACCCACCTCACCGCCGTCCTCGACCCCCCCCTCACCGCCGTCGCTCACCCCCCGCTCACAACTGTCCCCACCCCCTTCGTCACCGTCGCATTCGGTTGTCGCGGCGTTTCCTTCACCCGCGCTACCGGCCGATGCGCGCACCTGCCGCTGCTCCTTGTGGAGCCTCTGAAGCCGGTAGCCCAAACTGCAGTAGAAAAGGGCGCACGCTCCCCAGTACGACTCACACACGTCCAGCCGGGGCTCACACTCTTCCAGGTACTGGACCGCCTCACACAGCGCCGTCGGATCTTGTCGACACAGGGACTCGTCGCAGTGAAAACTCTTAGTGACTGCGAAACGCTCCCACTGGCGCATCCGTCGCTTGTCTTCCTCTGTAAAATTACATAGCGCGAGTTCGTAGACGCACTCGTCAGATATAGCCCAGCAACCCGGAACTGGCTCCGACCGGCCCCCGTCTACGAATAACTCCCCGCGTCCCGTCGTGTTGAACCTCCCCGCGCGCATATAAACACCAGCACCCCCCCCCCCCCCCACACGCCATCTTGCCCTGCATAGAACTCTGGGGCGTTGGCGGGCGCAATGACGCTGTACCTGGGGGCGGTCGTGGTCGCGGGGAAGAGGGGGTCGCCGAGGGTGATTTCTGCCCGTTAGAAGCAGATGAACGTGAGGGGGGGCGCCCTGCGGCTCCCCGCCGTGAGGCCGACCCCGCAGCACCAAACCGAGGGGCAGGGCGTCGTGATCTGGCAGCACGGGCGGTTGCCGAAGAGGGGGCAGGGGGGGTAGAAAGAGGCAATCGAACAGAATGGGAATGATGGTGAGGGGCAGCGGCACCGGGTGCCGCAAGCAGATACGCGCGGGGTGGGGATGTAGGGACAGGGTCGAGGCTCCGCTTGCGGTATCTCCGCGCGCCGCTCCCTTCGGCCGCGGCCCGATCTTCCGCGGCGCATCTTGTCGCCTCCGCCGCCCGTAGGGCGGAAGTCACGCCTGTAGAAGCCCCAAACGCGAGGTAAAGACGAAATCAGAGGGAGGGATATGTAGTAGTGCGAAAGACAGGGCACAGAAAAATAGAATATGGGCCACGAACCCGAAGAAGAAGCGAAGTCAGCTACGATAGCTGCAGATCCCCTTCGTTACTCCTTTTCCCATCCACCCAGTCCCCCACCCGATAATCTTCAAACCAAGTAATAACTACGACTCACCATCATCATAGCGCGAGGCACAGGTTGTAGACGGACGACGTGGGCGTCGGCGTCGGAAAGCAGGGCCTGGCATCTTGGCGTGGCACAAAGCTCTGCGTACGCCGGCGGTAGGAGGTGGCACGCTGGTCGGCGTTGGTAGGTCGGCGAGGGAGCGGCAAGAGACACCCTCCGGCCCTCGGTCGCGCAAATCAGACTGTGTAAGCACTGAGAAACCAATTATATGGCTTCCATGATGGAAACACCTCGAGTCCTGAGACTCTTTGTGTACACTGGTCACTGATAATCAGCACGCAGAAGCGGAAGCGGACAGATACAGCCGTTCCCATCTCCAGCTGCTCTCCCCCACTGCTGCCCACCGTGGGTTCTCCCTCGGGGCCATTTGTGGTCCAACGGAAGGGGGGGAGGCACTCACAGCGTAGATGTCACCACCGCTGCACTTTCCCTCCCCCCCCCCCAGATGATTTGGGCGCGTCGAAGGACGGATGCAGCAGAGTGTCGATAGCCGTCGCCGTGGCTGGTAAGTGGGGGCTCCGGTGGCTGCGGCATGCACACAGGCGCCTCTCATAATGTCACAGATCGCCTTGTATCTGTTGAAAAAAGAGATGGTGCGCCTGTCATGTCCAAAAAAGAAGCCAGCGCTCTATTCACAACTAAGTCGGTCCCTGAGAAACAATACGACATGCCGACAGAGGACAAGAAGAGTCCTCATCACGGCGTAGATAGCGAGAGCGTTGACGTGCAGCTTCGCTCCCCCAAACGAAATGAAAAAGTCAGTGTCCCTCCTTCTCTATGGAAGTCAGAAGGAACCTTGGCGGTCGCCGGAGGATTTAAAACACTCAATGTTCGCATATGCCGTGGCCACCCCGGCAATGTACACCACGGTAGAGTGGTGGAGGGAACCGTAGACGGTAGCGTCGACCTCCTGCACACCACCTGCTATGGTCCGCCTCTGCACCGTCAAGTTCACACGAGCAAGGTTGTCGCGCCTGCTGTCGGTAGTAGAGTTCGCGCGAACAGATCCGCACAATTGGCCGCGACTGAGCCGCATCCGGAAGTAATTCTTGGCGATATGCGTTGAAGGAACTTCCGTTCCTCCTTCCATAGCCAACAAGGCCTTCATGCGTTGAAGCTCTGGCCCAGCCAGACCAACAGGTCTCGTCTTCGGCGGAAATAGAATGAACCTGGGGTTTTCGCCATCCAGGAACGCGTAGGATCCCTGGGGGTCTCGCTCCTTGTCGTCAATGGGCTCTCCGGTCGCTTCTTCCCAGTGTGCCTCCACGAAGAATTTTCCCAGCTGGCGACGGCATCCTCCCTGTACTTGTGCGTCTGGGCACTTCACCAGCGATGCTTAAGGGTAGCGCCGGGATCGGAAAAACGGCGTCAGCGTACTGATCAGTCGATACACAGGGAACTGCCAGAAGAACCAGGCAGGGCCGCATGTGCGCACGTCGTCGACGACGTCCAGGAGCGCCGCGAAAGTCGACCGACATAGCTCAAGTCGCTCTGTCCGTGCTTCGTAGAACTTTTTGCAGTAGCCCGAACAACAGTGCCGCAAGTACTTGTCCGCTTGGGCTAGCTCCACCGCATTGATACTACCACTCGGTCGATACAGCAGGCGCGCTGCCCTGCTCAGGTCCATAAACGTGTTGAAAACGCTGTCAGGAACCCAAGAACATCCAATTCACAGCCTTGAACGACGCAGAATGAAGAAGAAATTTCAGCAGAGACCGGGCTTGAGCAAGGGGCACTGAAGCCCGTCCATCCTCCGTTTCTTGGCCCATCGCGGCGGCCACATGCTTGTACATGATGTCAGGCTCCTGGCTTAGGCCGAGCACGCCGTCCTTTCAAGACGCGAGCTGCCATAGCATGTGCGTCACGTTTGAAAAAAGGGATGCATCGGGACATATGCAAAGGTTGCTACCCCCAGTTTCTATAGATATTTTAGGTAGGGATGTATGTTCTGATCGGCAGGGCTCGCGCAGAAAATCATTTAGTTGCCCCTGATGCCTCTTTGGACGGCAATGGAGTTGACGGAGTTTTGGCTCCTTCATTTCTGGTGCGCCGTCTCGACTCGTACCGCATTGGCCCAGATTCTCGTGGCGGACCGCTGCGCGAGGAACGCACCCTGCTCACTAAACATCCGCCTTCTCGTAATCGGGTTCACAGGCGGGTACCGATAGACATTGCCGTCGTGGATCCCTTCGAATGGCCGGTTGCGGTTCGGACACCCGGCGTTGTGGCTCTCGGCGTTCAGGAGCTTGTCTCCACCCGGAAAATCGCTCATGAACTGCAGCACGTCCGCCCGAAGAACATGTTTCCGGTAAGAGCTGGCAATGAAAACGCCGCCAATTCCCGCTGCAAGCTCGTCCAGCTGCCCTGCAGTCGGGTTCAGGAAGGACTCGAGATCGGCAGGTTCTCTTGGACCAGGATTTAATGCCAGTACTCGTTCCGAAGTGCCTTAACTCGATCCCGAGGATCCATGGAGAGCACCGTGGCCATGATTGGCCAACCTTCGTTGCCTTGTTGACGCCAGGCTTGAAACCCATCCGTCTACAAGACCAGCAGTGCGATCGTATTCGAATTCATTTGGCCGTCCGCGCACATGTCTCGAAATATGTCGCCATCAAAAAAGTCTCGTACCCCGTATACGGGTCCGTAGCTGTTGGACGCCTCCCGAGAACACGCCACTACCCGTACCATCCACGGATCGATGGATGGATCTGCAAGGAACATCCGCAGCCAGGATGCCAGACGCCAGTGCCCCACTTTTTTCGCTGGTGTGCCGCCCGCCTGATGGCGCGCGGGAAGATACACGTCGAAGGCCGTCAAAATCTTCCTAGCGGCCATACAGGCCACCCAGCCTTTTCGGCAGCAGTCGACGCGGAGCTCTTGGATGTCGACGCTTGAATATAAAAAATCATTGAGGAGCTTGACGGTCCGGCAGGATGACCGGCGGCCCCGTTGCCTCAGGTACCGACGCCACCTCGAGTTCGATTTGGTGACGCCGCATGTCCGTCTAACGAACGAAAGTATCCATGTTTTTCTTGAGAAGTCCTACGGTAATGCACACACCATCAGCAAGCTCAGGGGGTAGCACCTCCCTGGGTGTGGACGACGCGACTGTCCCACCGACAGCAACGCCCTGCGGTTGACCATCACCAGCGACCGCGTCTTCCTGCCCGCAATGCATCGATGAGGCTAGTGCTCCAGCTTCGCATGCCCCGCTGCCTGCTGCTGCAACCGCCGCACTTCCTCCACCACCCGCGCCCAGGCTGCACCCATGCCCCCCACCCGCGCCTAGCCCCCCCGCGCGGACCATCCACCCCACTCTCTCCCCACGCCCATGGCCTACCGGTGGCGGTCGTGGCGCTGGCGGCTGCGCGCGCCCTCAGCAGGGCCTGCCCTGCCAGGCCCTCGCCCTGTGACGGAGCGGGTGGGCCGGTGCGTCGCACGTCCGCGGCCGAGCGGCGGCGTGGCGCATGGGCGGCTGAGCGGCTGCCTTGCCCGCTGCCGTGGCGCGTCGGCGGGCGTGGCGTGTGAGGAGGGCGTGGCGGAGACGGCCGCCCCCCTTCGGCCCCCCCGGGTGCCGCTTGCCCGCCGGCATGTGTGGGTCGGCCGTGCCCGCTGCCGTCCCACGCCGCCCGTTGGGGGCGGTCGGCATCGCCTGCGCCGGTGACGACGGGTGACGCGAGTGGCTGTGACGGCGGGGCAACATACTGCGCCCGCGCGTGCAGCAGCCGTGGCGGTGTGGCCACCCTGCGGCCCGCACGGCCGTCAGTGATGGCTGCGCCGCTGACAAGCATCTCGTCGGGCTGGCCAACAGCCGACGGTAGCCCGGTGAGAGGCGGGCGCTGCCACTGCCGCCGCTTCCGTGGCCCCGAGCAATCGAGACGAACGGGCGCGCCTGGAGGAGCGGCGAGACGATGGTGGCGGCATGGGAGAACCGCGGAGGGGGGCCGGGGGGGATCCAGCGCCACCGCGTCGCGCCCCGCCGTCCCCGTCGGGCGGCGCGAACCGAGGAGCTCGCCCGCACAGGGACACGGCCCTGGAGTTGGTGGCGATCATACCTTCCCCACGGCCCCGACATCGACGCCCCTCGCCTCACTGCCCAGGCAGCGACGGCGGTGGCGGCGCGGCAGCGGCGGCGGTGGCGTCGGCGGCGTCGGAGGCGTGTTCACACGGGTGCTCGCTGCGGCTCCACCGGGGTGTCCGCGTCACCGCTCTGTCACAATGCGGGGGAGAGGCGTGCAGCATACGACGCCGTTGTTCGCCGCCACCGCAGCTAGCGCATGGGCCGGGTCGGGGCGGAGCCGATCGTGGTCGCCCTCTCGTGATGGGTGTCCCACGGGGGCCGGGTCGAACTCGAGCGATCTTCCGAGTAGGAGTTATTGGAGAAGTGCATTTAACGGAGAGTCGCCCGTCCCGCACGATCCTAAAATAAACACACCACACGCATGCAAAACCAAACGCACTAACACGCGAACTACATAGACAGTAACATTCATAGCGATCCAGGCGGCGTTCACAAATGGATGGGCCATTACTTCTTCGGCGGGTACCCCAATGCTCGCGCCCGCCACACCCAGACGCGTCCGTCCGCTTCCGTCGCCCTTCCTCAGCCGCGCGCCAACCCTCGCGCCCAGAATGCGTGAGCCACGCGTTGCCACACGAGTCGCAGAAGGTGGCCCCCGCGCTCGTAAATTTCAGACGCCCGCTCTACAATTCCGAGAACGAGCACTTCTCAGAGGAGGAAGGACACGGGGAGATGCTACCGCCGCCCCTCACCAAAACGTTCAAGGACCACGCACGGGTGCTCAACACCGTCCAAGTGATTCCGCATGCGTCGACGGTGGTGGAGCCGGGCAGCGAGCGTGCCCGAGGGCTGCAGCACAAGGAAGAGAAAACGAACATTCGCAACGCCGCACGCTGCATAGAGGCAGAACAAGCGACTGCCGCCAGCACTGCCAGAACTACTGCAACCATGCGCAAAACGCTCTTCGCCGTGGTTGATGTCCTTACGGCGGCGGGAGGGGAGGTAGGACGTGCACGGCACTGCTTGACGTTGGCGGTTTGGAATAATGACAGAGGGAGGGGAACGAGTTGGGCGCTTGTAGCTGGATGGCAGCGGAGTCAATGGGAATGCACCCTGCAAGATGTGTGTTGGTGCTGACGTCGATAGCGGACGGAGGCGCCGCTTTCTACGCCGTTCCCGGACCAATCTCGACTGCGCGGTGTTGATGCAGCCCCCCCAAGCCCGCGCAGGTAAGCTGGAGTTACCGCGTACTGCTTGAAAAACTCCGGGAGTACTTATGCGGTCATCAGCTTGTTTGGCTGTGCCATCGACATGAATCCTTTTACGATCGTGATGTATGTATTTGTACCTGTATTTCGAGGGAAGTCCGTTTTGGAGCTGAGCTCGGGGAGATTCTCGTGGGCTCCTTGCGGGGCGTCGAGTTTTGTGTGGTGGTGAGAGCATGTGCGCTCCAAGGGAGGGAGCTCTGTCTCGGGAGGTGCGTCGTGGACCCTGTCAATGTGTTGGTGGGGGTGTGCCTGCCGGACGTTGAGAGAGGGGCACAGGTTGGTTAAACGGCTGCTCGTCTCGCGCCTGAGACCGGCCTCCAGTAAAGTAACGCAACCATGCACTGTACTGCCCGCCTCACAGGATATGGGGCCGGCTGTCGCTAGTGGTCATCGTTGTTCTCTCCTACAGTCGCTAGGGCGACGACACTGCTTGGGTCGCGCTGTGTTCCAGCGCTGGACAGGCGGGCAGAGCCTCTAACGTCGACGGGGTGGTACCGGTCGGTGCCACGGTCGTCAACATGTCGGAGCACGGCCCCTTTGGTGGCCCGCGGTTTCTACAGCTAGGCGACGACTACAAAGTGTGGGAGGCGTACCAACGTGCGAAGCTTGAGAAGGAGATGCTTCGGAAGGCGGTCGTGACGGACCGTCTGGCTTCTGGGTCGGACGACAAGAAGGCGGATCCGGTGGTCGAAGAGTGGGGCGACATGAATGAGTCTGCCCTTGAGACCATCCAGACATCCGTCAAGCCCGTGAATCTTAACAAGGTGACGTCGGTCGACATGTCCAAGGAGGCGTCGGACGCGCTCAAGGTCATGTTCGAGGTGCTGGACAATGCGCCGCTGCTTCGGCTCATGGAGGAACTGAGCAGCTTTTTTTTTAATAAGGGCGACGACGAGAACATCATCAATTTCGCGTCGCGCGCCAAGATGGTCCAGGACGAGATGGCCATTCTCGACAACCCGGTGGACGACAACACGCTCACGCTGAGTGTCTTCTCAGGGAATCTGTTTAGAGCACGGGATGCTCAGGATGGTCCTGGAGAGCACAGAAGTCAAATTGGTCATTTCGGACGTGACAGCTAAGCTGGTTCAAGTCGAGCAGGGGAACATTTCTGGAGGCTAAAAGAAGCCAGTTGGTAGTTTCAAGTCGCAAGCTTTCGCTGTGGCGGCGCGAAAGAAGCCGTTCGACAAAAAGTAGGTCGTGTGCTACTACTGCGACAACAAGGGGCACATGAAGCGTGACTACTACAATCGGAAGGCTGACGAGGCCAAGGGAAAGAACAAGCCCGGTGGCGGCGGCCGTGATGGCCGCCATTAAGGAGGGCCGCAGGCGGGTGCCACGCTGGCATATACAGCTTCAGCCGGGCAACCCGGCTCCAGAGAGGCTCACTGGAGCACAAGCGGGTCGTCGACCTGGGTGCTGGACTCCGGGGAGACCAACCACATGGCCGCCGGGGACAAGGGCTTTACCGTACAGGCGGCGGGGAGCGCGGCCAAGGTCACATTGGCCAATGGTGAGAAAGTCCCCATCAAGCCGCACGGCCACGTCTCTATGGACTTTGGCGCAGGCAGAACCGAGGCGTGCATGGTCTTAGCAGAGGCCATGCTGGTACCGGACCTTACCAGCAACCTGCTCTCGGGTAGGACGGTAGACCGCAACAGCGATGCCACGGTGTTTGTCGGGGACGCCTGCTACATCCTCAGCGACGGGGATGCCGTTCGTTCGAGCGGAGTGCTCGACAAGGCCTCGGCATTCGGAAAATTCAACGACCTGAAGCAGTACGTGCTCAAAGTGACGCCGGTTAAGGCATCAGCGAACGCAGCGTCCACGCGCATCTCCAGGGAAGAGGAGCTTTGGCATCGCCGTTCCAATCACTTGAGTTTTGAGAACCTCGAGCGGGCGGCCAGGATGGTCGACGGGATGCCGTCGTCGGTGTCTGCTGCCGAGCGTGTGGTCGGCACGGTGTGCGTGCCGTTCGTGGATGGAAAGATGGTGCCGGCACCGCATCCGCGGTCTTTCACAAAGACCACCATGTGCGAGCTGGTCCACACCAACATGGGTAGGCCTCTGACAGAGTCACTGGGTTGCTCCATCTACTTCATCACTGCACTCGAGGACAGCACTGGTTTCATCACGGCGACGCCGATTATGACAAAGGGGATGGAGTCGAAAGTGCTTAAGACGCGTATGAAGCAGCTTGAGACGCTCACGGGTGCCAAGGTGAAACGTGTCCGTCACCAAGGTGCAAAGGAGTAGCTAAAAATGGACTGGAAGGCCTGGTATGAGGACAAGGGTATCACGTCGGAGATGACAGCGCCGTACAAGTCGCATCAGGACAGCAAGGCTTAGATGGAAAACCGCGCGCTCATGGAGCGCGTGCGTGCTTCTATGCTCGACTCTGGTGCGGAAAAGGAGCTTTGGGCTGAGGCGCTGGCCGCTTTCGTCCACGAGCTCAGTCGGTCCCCGAAGGCGTGGCAGAATGTGGCACCGCTCGAAGCGCTCACAGGGCGACGCCCAAACGTGGCTGTCTTCCGCATTTGGGGAAGTCGGGCGTAGGCGCTCAAGCCAAAGACGCAGCATCGCAAGCTAGAGCCCAGGACCGACGCTGGCCTATTTAACGGGTACACGGTCGGTGGCGAGGCCTTCGTATTCTCGGGCAAAGAACGAATCAAGTGTTCGAGCGTCGGGACGTGCTGATGGAGGAGAACCAGATGAAGGCCGGAACGTCGGCCGCCGGGTCAGGTCTTGGTCATCAGCTGGCAGCGGAAGCTGAAGGATACAGAGAAGGCGCCACGGAGGAGGCAGTGGACATTCTGAACGCTGAAGGAGGAAGCGGGGAATAATACCGCCCCGACGACAACTCCGACAGCAACGAAGACGGCGGTCCGCCTGATTTTTCTTACGACAGCGACGAACAGGACAGTGAAGGAGGCGACGATGAATCATCACTGCCAGCTATTCAAGCGCCCACGGCGAGCTACAAAGTCGCGCCAGGGCCTCGTCACTCCACACGAAAGCCAACCCTCAAGGTAGCCGATTGGGAAAAGGACCCGAAGGCGTACGTAGTCAGCGCTTTCGAGACTGCCGGAAAAGATTCTGGGACCTGAAAAAGCCTCCTTCCAGCTACAAAGAGGCACACGCTCGTCCTGACTGGCCACTGTGGAAGCAGGCCATTCAGGAGGACGTGGAGGCCAATAAAAAGCTTGGCACCTGGTCCAAGACCAAGTTGAACACCATGAAGCACAAGGCCGTCATATTCTGTTCCGTGTTCGACATCAAGCATGATGCAGAGGGAAAGATGACGAGCTACAAGGCTCGACTCGTAGCCCAAGACTTCAAACAAGTTCCGGGAGGGGCGTTCGACGAGACGTGGGCTCCGGGGCCAAAAGCGGCTACGACAATTTCTCTCTTTGCTGTAGCCGCAGCCAAGAGCTGGGAGGTGCACGATGTGGACGTAAAGACAGCTTTCCTCAACGCCAATTTGGAAAAAGAGTTGTAAATCAAGCCTTCCGACAGTATCGAGCCTGAAAGGATGGAGAAGATGGGTCGTCCCAACTTAGCGCTTTACAGGACGAAGCAGGCCGGGCGACTGTGGGGTACAAAGCTCGACAAGGAGCTCAAAGGGCTGGGGGCGGTGCGGTCAAAGGTGGATCCGTGCCTCTACGAGTGGCACCACCCCGTGCACGGGAGCGTCTTCATCCTTCTGTATGTAGACGACCTGATCGTGGCGGGAGAGAAGCTGGCTGGCGTGGATGCCTTCAAGCGGTCCGTTTCGGCCATGTTTGATGTGCGCGACATGGGGGAGGTTTATGATTTCATCGGCATGAAGGTCATTGCGACCGCGTAGCCAAAAAGATGACGCTGAGCAATCCAAGGCACACCGCGACGCTGCTGGAGGCGTTCGGATGGAAACCTCCACGCCGAAAAAGACACCAATAGAATCGGGGTTCAAGCTCACCAAGACGGGTACTGTGAGACCCTCCAGGACACGTGGCGAATCAAATGTACTCTGAAGGAGCAACGGCTGACGGGGAAGGCCTCGATTAGGGCGATGAGGGAGACGAAGGTGGGCACTACGGATGTCGATGGGCGCCACGACAGTGGAAGAAGGTCGGGGGGGGTCACAAGAGAAAAGGTTGTCTTTGGAACTGAGGCTGCCCCTCTCGATCCCCTCGAAGGAGCTCGGTTCGCTTGACTATATACACTCCCTGGGGCACCTAAGGTGCCCCAGAACATGCATGCGCTCTTCTTCACACTGTCCGGCACAATAAGGGCCAAAAACCAAGGGGGACGGGCGTGTGCCGCCATAACGAGGAACCGCAAGGGCCAAAAACGAAGGGAGACGGGCGTGTGCCGCCAAAACACGGCACCAAATGGCTCAGAGAGGCAGGTAAGAAAACTTGGAGAAGCAGGCGGCTTTCGACTCGAAAGCCGAGAACAGAGGGCACCTCCCATCGGACAGTGCGGCGCTCAACAGCCCCAACATCACGGCATAACCGATTCAGCCCTGTTCTCCCCAGATCGTAGTAACGGATCGCAAGAGACTATGGCAAAGATGTCGCGTCCCCATAAGCTTACGCGACTGACACCAACTCCCCTTGGTGCAGTTGAGCTGACGCTGAATCATCCGGACACAGACGCCGCATCATGATGAGTCAGCGCGGCGCTGGATGGCCTCACGCCGGATCAGGTCCATCGACGTGTCCGTAGCTTCCACCTGCAGGATGAAGGCCGTTGTAGCGGATGTTGGACGCGTACGGTGAGACACGAAGAAAGCGTGCCACGTGGATAGTGATGTTTGAAATGGATGAAACGTAGAAAGAAGGTTTCCACGTGGCGTGAAAGGGAAGAGGTCTTACACACGCGGATCTTTGTACTATTTCCGTTCTGAAAAAGAAGGAACATGCACACGGGTGAGTTCAGGGCGACTTAGGCTCTTTCTTGAGGACACGTGCACGGCATGCACAAGAGCGTGATCGCCAATGCGTAGGAGACGCTCCAACAAAGCTCCTATCACGTCGACAAGTTTTGACCATGTTCGATTGGACGGGCGCCCCGCGCACGAAGGGACTTCCGGTGCGAAAGGGGCCCACTTTCCCGATTCAGGCCGATTAGGGCGACAAACGTTCGCATGTGAAAGAGTTTTTAAGAATCTCGCACACTTGAACGTGCTCGCAAGGATGTACAGTCACTGCTCGGTTCTATATTTGGGGTGCGCGCTTTGCAGCCTAGACGACTCAATATGTAGCACACCGTTGAAGCACAAAAGTGCCGGGTCGTTCTGGCACAATAGACAGCCGCTGACCCAGTCTGAGAACCAAGATGACGGGTCGACTGCGTAAGTGCCACATTTGATCGCCCGATGTTCGCATCGAATTACCAATGACCGGCGTTGATCGCAGTGCCTCCGTGCACTGACCTCACGCAACTCACTGGCTGATTCACGCTCCAGACAAGGGCGCACGGCGTTCAACCACGGCAACGCACTCCTCAATATCAATCCCGCCCACACCGCGGGCACTCCCACACGCCGCCGGCACGCCCACACGCTGCCGGCACGCGTACACACCGACGGCACATCCACACACCGTCGGCACGCCCGCCGATCGCCGGCATGTTCACACACTGCCGGCAGAAGCACACCGCCGGCACGCGGGCACAACACCGGCGCGCCCGCACATCACCGGGACGCCCGCAAAATAACGGGTCTCCAACACACATCCGAAGCGCCCGCACACCACCGAGCCACCCGCGCACCACTGGCACTGCCACCGACCATTAGGACAAGTGCAAGACGGTAGCACACCCAACCATCACACATACCTGACCGGCACACCCACTCGTCACCAGGACGCCCGCCGACCGCCGACTCTCGCTCCGACCGCCGAATCGCGCTACGACCACCGGCGTGCCCGCCATCTGGGACAACGCGCAAGCATATCGAGTTTGCTTACCGAGGACGAAAAAGCCCATCGACGGCGACTTGCACTACCGTCCGCGGTCACGCCCATCAACGGCGGCTCTACCCACCCCCCACGGCAGCTCCCGCCCTCGTCGGCCGCGCCTGCCCTCATCGGCCGCATCCACCCTCGAAGACCACGCCCACCCCCTAAGGAAACGACAACGACCGTCGGTTGTGCCCACCCCAGACGGCCCCATCCACCCTTGACTGCCGCTTCCACCGCTCTTTCCCGCGTTTTTCCGAGATGACCGGGTCCATCCCCCGTCGACCGCGACTACCCCCGTCGGCCGCGTCCACCTCCGTTGTTGGCGTCCACCACCGTCGGCCGCGCCCACTCCCGACGGCCACGCCCACGCTGGACGGCCACGCCCACCCCCTCCGGCCACGCCCACCCCCGACGGCCGCGCCCACCCCCGACGGCAGAGCCTACCCCAGACATGCAAGCCCACGCACGTCGGGCAGTCATCTTCGCAGCGTCTTTGTACACGACGTGCAAGGAGTGGCGGTAGTTCGCCGTTCTGGGCGTTGAGGTGCGTCTCCATCTCGACCCGCTGAAGGCGCGCCTTCACCCAGCAATGTGTGATGATAGCCGGCTCAACAGACTCCCACTCCTCCTTGACCAGCTCAGAGAGATCCTGAAGGTGTTCTTCCGCACCGTCCTGCACACCCGGCACCTGGCGAGGCGCTGCAGCTCGCCGACGCCGGGCGCACCGCATACCAGAAACGGGGAGAAGCGCCGTGGGCGGGACTCAACCCCGACATTCGGCAGCCCAGGGGGAGGTGGCACGGGAAGGAAAGGTACACCGGGTGGAGCGGAAGATCTTTGTCCACTCGTTTCACTAGGGGCGGCCGTCGCCGGTTCCATTGATATTTTCGATCTCATCTGACTCGTAGGCATACAGGGCTTCCCGGTTTTCATCCATCCGCTCCTGCGCAGCCGCCACGTTGGTGGCCGCCGACCCGCCCGTACCCGAAGGCGAGAAGTTGACCACGTTGTGCTCCGTTGCCTACGGCCGTAAGTATCCCGGGGACACCGCAATGACTAACATTCCCTGCCGCTCCCCAATCTCACGCGCATGCTGCTGCAACACGGCCATGGTCAACGGCACGGTATCCAGTCCCAAGCCCTTCACGACGTCGTACAAGCGCCGCAGTTTGCGGTCCTTGTCTTCTATTGTAGTCGGTCCCACACTTACGCAGTCAAGCGGCTCCCCACGCTCTGCGCGGGCATGCAAAGCGATCCTTAACTTCACGGAGCACACCTCCCGCACGGCAGCGTCGGACATAGATTAAAGAACAGCGTGTACCAAATCTTGCGTCTTTTCAAAGACGCCCGAGTCCTTGAGGAGAGAATTTTCCGGATTTTTGCTCAGCGTAAGTGACTGACTCTCTCTGCAGAAGCCCGTGCGTCCCGGTGCAGCGCCCGCAATGGAGACAGGAGACGATCTAGTGGATGTACCGGCGCCCTCCAAAAAAGCTACAGATGCGGCAGATGCCGCCCTTGCCGCCGCACCGACAGCACTTCGCCTCGCAAGCGAAACCAGCGGGTACGCCTGGTGGACACCGGCGCTTTCTGGGGCAGCAGCATCTCTCCTCATGATGGAAGTGAACGAGTCGGCGGGTCCGGGGGGTGTGGTCGGTGCGGCGAAGCGGTGGGACCGGGGCGCCGTCGCCGCTGGACAGTGAGCGTGTCGAAGGTGGTCACAGTGAAGACGGCGGGGACGATGGTGGTGACCGGGACAGGACCTGGGCTGTGCGCTACCAGGGCAGCGCAGCAGGTGTGGGCCCTGGAGGCGTGCCAGAGGCGGCGGTGCTGGAAGCTTCTTGTGGTTGACCCTGACACCAGCCATCCTTTGTCAATAAAATTGACACCTATTTCAAAATCCATGGCTGTCGATCGTCTGAAACATCGACTGTGATCAGCACTTATGATCGAGACCGATCCCAGCCATCCAGATTGCGATCAAGGCCTAGGGAGAGGTGGAGGCGCGACGCTGCATGCACCGCGCGCGCACACAAAACTTTTGCCACAGGGAGCCACGTATGGGAGCGCAGCGCGCTACTGTACGCACCGCAAACGCACTCTGTGGCGAAGTTGGCGGGGGGAGTGGAGGGCGTACAAGACCTCTGCCGATGTCACGCACACATTCGCGGATTCACAGACACCCCGCTCGTAACAGATGCGACGATCCCAGCTTGCGGTACCACACAAGCCCGCCAGCCGATCAACGCCTCCCGTTTTCGCCTGCATAATTGTGCCGTTATCGCTTCGAAGTGGTCGACAGCCAACGAGCTTATGCACCATGACCCCATGCACCCATCCTCCCACCACCCAGTTCTCTGCGCCGAGCGCGGCCGCCGTCGTCTACATCGACGACTAGGACGTGCTTCGCAATAGCCTGGCGCCTCAGCCGGAGCTCACCCCCGCTACCACTCCCGCCAAGCCCGAGAAGCCTCTATCGGCATCTGTCGTGGCGAATGCAGCTGGCTCTGCTACCGCCCTGCCTCCGCGTGATCTTCGAAAAGTGTCGACCTTCCTGAGGAACCCGTCTGCAGCGAATCTGCGCACCATCCAACGGGATCTGGGCATTAAAAGCCGTATGAGAGCAATGATAGAGGAACAGCGCGCGATCGCGTTGGCGTTCACGGACGATCAGCGGGCTGACCATGAGGAGGTGGACTGGAGTCCATGACGGACGTGGCGGACCTGGCGTCCCTTTCGACGCCGGTCAAGGCCGCTCGGGCTCCCACGGGCACCAGGGCCCCGGAACTGGCACCGTCTGGTGGCGCTGCGGCACTGGCTACCCTGCCATCACCCGCGGCACCTGAACCGGTTGTCCGCAGCCCGGACATCAGCGGGATTGACATGCTGTGACTGTTTCTTGTTGCGAGCGACCCCCGCCATTTTCAAGCAGAACAAGTGGACGAAAAGCCCCTGGCGCGCACCGAGTTTAGAAAGCCACGAGGAAGCCTGTGGGAAGCCGTACTTGCGCCCGCGTTTATCAGCCCCGATGAAAAGCCGGCCCGCTCGAAGCCTGTTGACGGGGTGCTGATGTCTGACTTTCACGTAACAGATCCGAAGAGCTTCACCTGCAACCGCGACGCATCCAAACTCGAGACATTATATCGAGCGTTAAGCTCTACCTGCAGCATGGCAAACTACAACTGCTCGCGCATCGGCCAGGTGAAGGGGGCCATATTTAAGGACTACGTCAACGGGGACCACCACCTCCTCTAGTTGCCCTGCCTACATCTTGACAACCCGGAGGTCGACGATGTGGAATGGTCTTTGCCTCAAGCCGCTTAGGCGGAAGGAGGCCTGCCCGGCAGCAGCGCCGCTGATCGCGGATAGGGGCACGCTGGCTCTCCTCCGCTCGCCTACCGCAAGCGAGCCCGTCAATCCGAGGTAGCAATCGGGGGCACGGAAAACTTGACTGCGGCGCTTGTATCCCTGGGAAACTCCGATGCGTCCAATTCCGCGACGCTTCTGGGCACCGTTCAGCGGATGCCTTTGACAACGCCGAGGCGATGGGCTCAATTTGATCGCAGATCAAGGCCTCACTCGCGACGGTTTCGGAGGACTCCACTGACCTGTTGGAACTTTCCATGCGATCCCACTTTGTGCAGCATGTTGAGAACCTGATGAAGAACATGTAGGCATCGCCCGCTGCTGCATCTGTTTGAGAAGATATATGTTTTCGAAGAGGCGATTGTCTCTCTCACATTGATGTAAAACAACGCGTTTTCGCTCTTAGAACTTTGAGTTTTTTCCGCTCAAAGCTTGGTGTCCTGTCGGCGATGGCTAAAGGGGCTGGTTGGTACTGGCTGTGGCGTAGGTGGGGACGTTTCTTATACTACCGCATGTGGTGGTCGCGCTGCGCGTTCCGTGGGTACTGGATGGATCGACCCTGGCAGTCAGGTTTTCCCAAGCATCGTCGTGTCCGTCCACACTATCGACGTCGACCGACCCCCTGTTGTTCTCGCAATTATGCGCATTGCACCACCACTGCCCCGGCGCCGCTCAACACCGAGCACGTCGGCGGAGCGGGCGAGCGGTAGCTTTCAGGGTGCTGCGCGGGGAGGTGCTACTGCCGTCTTCCTCTGCCTTCGGGCACTGAGCGAGGTTGGCTGTGGGCAGCGCGGTCGTTGCCGCCCATGTCGACGATATCGTGTGGACCCCGCCCCCCACATTCCCGTCAATCAACCATGTCGTATCCGTGGAGACGCCGCCGAATGGAGTTGTGGAGCCGACCACTAAGACGGAGACTCAATTTGTGATTGGCGTGTTATAGGTGCGGAGCGGAGCAGTTACTGCTGTCGACGTCATGGAAGTCTCCGCTGACGTTTCGATCATGATCCTGAGGACGCTTCAGTGCACCTGATGTTTTCAGCCATGGCTTTCACCACGCCGCTAGACCCCAGGCACGCGGCCAACGAACCCGACTGAGGGGGACTGCGCTTGGATGCGGTGCCGGGGGGGGCTGGGGTTGCTTCTGGTGCGGCCGGGGGCGGTCGGGCAGTGCCCCCCGTGCGTGGTTCATGTTGCGGTGGTGGCGACCTTGTATGTCGCTGTGCCCCGTCCCCACACGGACGCGGCGACAGACACGTTAAGGGTCGTGCAGTACTTCTCTGCATTCCCCGCACTGCTACTAGGCCACTCAAAACCGTGCATCTGGTTGACGCAAGCAGCAATAGTTGACCGTTTTTGTTGCGGTCTTGTAAGGGGGAGTTATTCTGATGCCGTTGGTGGCTGTCCGGCGGTGTACTTGGGTTGTGATTGGCGAAATGGTGCTGGCCGCCGTCACCGCCGACGGAGAAATCGTGCTCTTCCCCCTTCTACGCATGCAAACAAATTGTGGGAGCAGCCGACTCTGTGAAAACTTCGTGCCACGGCGGCCCGCCCGTCCCTCGAAAGCGGATCCGTGGTCCGTGCGTACGCGCAGAGGGAGATCACATTGAGTGAAACGTCGGGGGGGGTGCTGCTGTAACCTTCTGCGGAGATCCGGAAGGGGGAACGGCGGGTTCCGAGCGGCGTGGTCGTTGCTACCCTGGATGGTGGCCGTGTCGTGCTGACGGACAAACGGCCGAGGAGGCAGGTTTTTACTAAAGCCAATGATAGACCGCATGAGAGCGCCAGTCAGGCATAGCTGCGGTAGTGAAACCGCTTCAGTCGGAGATTCAGCGCCACTCGCAAAGTAAAAGGCTCCCTGTCACGCCGAAGCACACGTAGGCGGTCACCTAAGTCGCACTGGTCCAGCATAAACACCTCCCCAATCCCGCCAGATCCATCTTGAACGACAAAGGTGGGTGGCGGGAGGCTCCTCCTCGCACAGAAAATCTTTGTGCAACGGCACGCACGCACGCATGAATAAAGAAACACGAGACACAGAGTAGCGAATTGACCGCCACCAGACTCCCCAATGACCAACAATCTGACCAAACTCTTGCTCAGTAAAGGTGCCGGAGGATTTGTTATAGTGTTGTTGACCTCCAAAAAATGGCGAATGCAGAGTGGCTGCAGTCATTCAACAGCGTACGTGGACCAATGAAAAGGCTAGGAATCATCTGAGCTCCTTACAGAGTCTCCCTATGCAGCTGTGCGCACTGGAACCGCACATCAGGATCTCAAGAAATCTGAAGGAAAGTTTTGATCTCATGAGAAATCACAGGTCTGACCCAGAACCCTCTCCACGCCCTCTTTAGACCCAAGCGAGCGGCCGAAAAGTCTCAGGAAATCTCATTGTGGGTTGCAATGGCTCTGCGTGACTCCTGCAAGACACGGTGATTGGCTTGCAGGACTACTGGCGGCAACTCTCAGCCAATAGTTCGATCGTGGCTTGTGGAACAGCCAATCAAACCTCATGTCTACGCCCTGTCGTAGGCTATGCCTCCCTTCTCTCTGCAACCGCCATGTTTTGGAGGTTAGCAATAATTGCAGGCGTCCTTCTCCCATGGAATGTTTTGTCCAGGACAGGTAGTCATCAGTCGCATGCTGGAAACGTAGGCATCATCCCCTGCCGCCCAGTCCCCCTGAGGCAGGTTTTCCTCTCCATCCAGCAGCTCAGCCATCCAACGCACGTCGACAAGGCCGGGCTGTCGTGTCACTATCCCGCATTCACCGTCGACAGGAACAGGAGCTTATCGTCACCTCCAACAGCAGCCTGCACGTTGATTGCGAAGAAGCCCGTGCGCGTACAGCAGGACAAGGGTTGGGCACCTCTAAGAGAAGTGGCCGGCGGATGCGCAGGGCGACGCAATCAATAGCAGAGACGAACCCGCACAATGGATTGTGCACGCAACGCAAAGGACATTCGATTTGTGAAGCAAATCATTCGGGGGTGGACGGGAAGTGGATATTGTCCTAAAAAAGGATCGTTGTCCGACGCATTCACAACCTGAAACCGAAAACATTCAACCAAGAGTAGACACGCAAGCGCGGAGGCGAGAAGCGGAAAGAACCGGCACGGAGAGTTGGAGGGCGAGACCCAAACGGCGCTATTCTTACGGAGTAAGCGAGTTGCGCAAAGCCACGCTAGAAATACGAAGTCGCATAGTGATGAAGAGGAAGCTAATAAGACGTCATTAACCCGGCTTTCTCGAACTAAGACTGCTCAACACGAAGATAAGTGGTGCACATACCTGATGAAAGATGGCACACACCATGCAACGACTGACCCCAAATGAAAACGTGACGTTCAGGTACGACGCCATCGCGAGTATTCGCAACCCCAGGGCAAGACGACAGTCAGTTGGTATGGGAGACCCACTCGAGAGCGTCACCATGGCCTTGTCCAACGCCAGGCTGTGCTTGACCGCTGTATTCAATACCCAAGTGTCCTCCGACGTCATGCGAAAGAGCAATCTGTCGTCACTCTCCAGCGCATGGCTGAGGCCAGAGTGGATGCACAGTCGCGCATGGGCACCAATGGTGTGCGCGCGGGGTGGTGTTCCTTCAGCGGAAGTCGCCACTAGAGGAAAAATGGTGGCGATGAACGCGGCCGCAAAGAAGGCCGAACGCCGCGCGGCAACAGCGTGCCCACGTCTGCCCAACCTTCCCAAAACCTGGTTGACCCGATCGACGGCGCCAATGCGGCGCTCCTTGACGACCGTCCAACGCGGAGCCATGGTGGGAAGGCTCCGAGAGGGCACGAGAGAGAGGCAGATGGCGCCAAGCAGAGTGCAAGGGCAAAGACTTACGAATGACAGCGATCGGAGAAGTATATCTACAAGGTTCGGATGTGGTAGGAACAGCGGCGAGGCGGAGATCCTGAGAGCGAGCTCTAAAAGATGCGCCTCGGAAGGCACTGCGCGCGAAGCAACTCGAGGCGACGCGACCCGTCGACGCGCCCGTTGGGATGTGGAAACCTGTGCAGTCGAGGGTCGCCTGGCGGAGAGTCGATCTAGGGACGGGGTCCAAGGGGTATGTGTCACCAATAGCGGTACGGCACTTGTGCTGCGCCGTCAGGCCCACTGTAACCGAAAAGGGGGGGGGGGTGTCTGCCACAGCCCACCCCTGTGGCTTGGCTGCTAGAGGGGGCCTCCAGGCGCGGCGCCCGCCTTGCCGACCGTGTGCCTGCTGGTCCAATCCCTAAGACCCAATAGGATTGTGACATCTCGGACCGCGACGGGGCGGGGTTGGCTAAGGTGCGCTGTTGAAATCACCCTGACGCATTGTGTCGGGTGGGCCCCCCCCCTCCTCTAACAGCAGTGCTGGGGCGGTCCGTGCTACCTGGTGATGCCCACCGCAAGTGGCCACATGACAGAACCGTGGCAGATTGTGTCCGGCGGGAGCCGCATGTGCGGTTGCAGCAGCGTAGCAGGCGTGCTGCGTACGAAAGACTGCCTTTGAATTCCGAGTGAGATGCTATCTGCCCACTCGAGATGCCCCTTTTCGAGGAATCTAAACACGACAGGTTTTATGGCCCGTCGAGGCAGCCGTGGTCGAATCACGCATGCGTGGCGGACATATTTCCATATCCGCGCCAAACCACGTTCACGAGCACGCGCCGTGAAGACACGGCCTTAGTGGTTCAGACAGCGGCTGTGCAAAATTGGTCTACTTCATGTATAGCTGACCTCTAAAACATGGCGGTTGCAGAGTGGTTGCAATCATCGTGCAGGGTACGTTCCCGAACGGAATCGCCAGGCTCCGCAATCATTCCTTACAGTCCAGGCCCACACGGCCGCACGCCCTGGAAAGGCACTTCAGGATCGAGGAAAAGCTCAGAAAATCCCAAGATTTCCCGAGAATTCTTACGTCTGTCCCCGGATCGCCCATCGTATATGTTCTCGCCAGAGCAGTCTGGAGACAATCTTCGCACATCTCGATCCGGGATGCAAACGCTGTGCAACCCTGCAGCGGAAGCACCTTACTGGATTGCGAGACGTCGCGGACAGGGTCAAAGCCAATAACAATGTGGAGCAATCCACTTTCGTTTGTAATCTTCGTCGTACATTCTGCAACCGCGACCTCTGCAACAGTCAGTTTTTGGAGGTCAGCACAATCTTATGGACAGGGATCTGCCATCGCGTACCTTCATAAATACAAGCTGCTGGTGCCCAATTCTTGTGCGCGCGCCGCGGTCACGGACGACCGTTCCGGCCCAGATATTGCACCCCGATCTCATGTGTACGGCCTCAAGTCGAGTAATGCATTGACTCCGTTTTCCTCGTATTCATGAGATCTCCAGAAAACTTTCGACATGCAGGTACGGTCGGCTACTCGGATTCATTGGATCAACACGAGTTGAAAACCTGCTGTTTACCCATTTCCGTTACTGCCTATTTTTACGGGAAATCCGCATGAAATCATGGCCGATTTCGCTTCAACTGATGCTCTGCCAGAATCGGCGATTCTGGGGCATCTGAGTTAAAAGCTGGGAATTGTGGCAGTTCAAGCGCACGCGTTTGCTCTGTTTATGCGAAACATCGAGGAGGAGCGACTGCATTCCGGATGGAGACCCTTGGCGGATGGACCTCGTAGCATGATGTTGTTGGAGTTCATGCGGAAGACATGTGCTGCCTGAATAAAGCATGGACACTTTCCGCGCCCCAGTTTTCCAAAACTTCCGCGTGTTGCGATTTGGACCTGACACCCAGTTCGGGAGTCGCTCCGAGTTTGTGGCGCAGAGTTTCTGCCGCCACAACCTCTACGCCACGTTGGTCTCGCATTCCGGCACACCACATCTGAATTCTTTAACTCTGTCTGCCTACGGACTATTTTTCCACCGTAAATGAAACAGGAGTAGCTCAACAAAGGATCGAGGCGCGGAAAAGCGTGCCGAGAGTGCCGCGTTCCATCTGTCAGAGATGCCCGCGTAGATCTCAGCCACCGCACGGCTGCCGTCGTCCGTTCCCCCCCCCCCTCGCTCCCACCTGCGACGCACACCTGTACCCACCTCCGCCATCCACGTGGACTCGGACGAAGAAGAATTCATGATGATCGTACACCTGGCGTTGGCGGACGCTGCTGCGGGAGCGGAAGGCGAGAGCAACGCGGAGCGCGGACTTGTTGTGCCCCCATCCCCTTTCAGAATATCCGCCGCGTGTACAGGCCGCGCTTCTGCCGCGCCATGCGAATGTCCTCGTCTTCCACTTCTCCATTGATGGACACCTTGAGCTCCATCATTACCATCAGAGACGTGTCTACGGAGACCCTCGTCTTCATGGCCTTGCGTTTCTTCCCGGGATGGATCAACCTCAAAGTTTTATCTATCCGTGGTGTCTCTAAATCAACGTTTCATGAATGTGTTTGGAACTTTTTCGATGCCATGCTCCTGACTCTCGGGTTGTAGATGCGGATGCCGCTGTGGGACGCTGAGTGGCGCCGTCAGACCGCAGCGGGATTCCAAGCGCGGGGTTTCAACCCTCTTAACAACATCATCGGCGACCTCCATGGCATCGACATCCGCCAGTACATGCCGTCGTGCAAACAGGTGCCATGCCCAGCGGACTACAGGAACAGGAAAGGCTTCTTTGCTATGAATTTACAGGCTGTGTGTGACTAGAACTGTGAGTTCCTCTGGATGAGCTGCCACACGCGGGGCCCCACTCACGACGAAACAGCCTGAGCCTTCAGTGACTGCGGAAGGCGCTTCAAAGACAGGCACACCCAGACATCCTGAAGCGTATCGCTGATGGCCTGTAAATCTCCGCTGAAACTACGTACGGCTATTCGGAGCTGCTCGCAACTCCATGGCCGGGCGGCGGGCTGGGGGACGAGTGCCAGGACGCCTACAACTTCTACCAGTCGCCGGTACGCATGCACGTCAAGGAGGCTCTTGTTCGGCTTGTGTGGCGGTGGGGGATCCTTTGGCGCCGACTGCGAATGCAGTTGGCCAAATGGCCATTCATTGTCAAGATTTCCTTCCTCATGAACAAGGTTTGCCGCAGGAATGAATTCCATCCCGCCATGAGAGGGCTCGGTCGGATTGTTCGGCGGACGCGGTCGGGACGGTCGGTCAGAATCACAAGCATGTGTGGGACTAATGATGTTGGTTAACTAACAAGTAGATAGCGCCCGACTGTGACGCACGATGAAGTGAACTTTATCGCCCAAATGTCGAGGAAAAAGGACCTTTGTTCTTACAACATCCGATGGGGAGCCGGGGGTACCGAAGACGACGAATCCCGGACCCATGGTGCGTTTAATAGTTAGAAGATAGAGAGGTGGGGTCGATCGACCAAGCGGTCAAAAGGATCGAATGAACCACCAAAACAGAGACAATACAGAAGAACAGATATACCAGACGGAACTAGCCTCCCAAAAGGCAAGCCAAAAGTCACTACATTTCTCCACATGAATAAGGACCAGTCAGGGCGGCTACCGGTGGCCGCATCTCAAGATTCAGGAGGTATGCTACAGCATGGCCCAGAGAATCTCCGGCAGAGAGCCTGTAGTGCTCGCTCGATGTTGCACCGAACAATGACAGTTCGATTGGAGATACGTGGTCGGCGTCGCGCGCCAGTGCATTGGTATTAAGGAGGCTATTAAAAGAAAAAATCGCTCGAGCCGCACTAGAAAACGTGGTCTCAAACCTAGCGTTCTCAGCGAGCTGTCCCTCAAAAACTGCGCAATATTTTTCAGCCTAGGCTTCCCCCGCCGCATTCCCCTTCGCCACCAAACCGTTCCCGCGGTCGCCGATGGACGAGATCTATGACAGTGGACGATCAGTTGCTGCACCGCCCTTCCCACCCCCCCCGCCGCTCCCCGCGCCGCTCCTCACGCCGACGTTACCAAAAAACGTCGCTGTGGACGCCACCTTCCCCGCAGCAACCGCACCACTCGTCTCCTCCACGCCTCTGCAGCGGCCAAGCACGGAAAAATCTTTCCATCAGTGCCCCACTTGCAGCCCCGCCCCCCCACGGAACTCTCTCCTTCGCATCACGACCCGCCGAGGTCAAGAAGACGTTCTCTTCGACGTCATCGTCACTGTCGTCCCGCGCGCGCTTCGTCTGAGAGTAGTCCTCGGAGCAATTCAACAGCTGGCGATGAAGCGCCTGGATGACCAACGCAGAGGCATTGGCCACCTTGGCGGATGCCAGCGCGCTGGAGAGCTCCTTCACCATAATGATTGTCGTGCGGCTATGGAGGAGATGGCCATCGACTTGGACGAGGTGGCCATAGATACAAATGCGTGGGCCCTCGTGCGGCTCAAGCGTCGGAAAGTGGTGTCCCACCGAGTCGCCGTGGAGCGACCCTGGACGCCACCGCTAGATGGAGCCGTCTGCAGGTGCTCCCTGGGACCGAAAATCTCACCTCGGCTCTTCGTTGCGGCACCGCCGTCGAGATCTTTGCGCGACGACGTCTTCAGAATACCTTGCGACTGCACCATGACGTGCATGTAGTTCAGTACCGAGTTACCTTTGGAAAATGTATTGAAGTCATCGGAGTTCTGGCCCGACCCGCCATAGCCCTTGCTGACCAAATGAAACTTGGTCGAGATCTGAGAGCAGAAAGAAAAGGCCAACAAGCATACATACAGGATCGGGGAAATGCACGGTTCCGTCAGCAGTCGGCTCTACATGATTGGGCCACCCAACCCAGTCGGCGCGTAAGAAACCTGCTGAAACACAACCGCCCACCGGTGCCCCTCGCGCCAGCGGAACTGACGGCATGCGTCTCCGTACCCCGCGTCAGCCGTGACTCTCGTGGCGCGGCCGCGGAGCTCCCCCGCCCATGGGCATCCATCGCCTCTCGCCCACTCCCGAACGGCAGGCCCGCCTCGCAATCTGTGTCCACTCTAGAACAATACCGGGGCGGAAAGAAAATGAAGAAGAGAGCGGCCAGGTTCCTGGTGGGGGAGCGGCGGCGAGTCCAGAGTGCACAGGTGGGGCGGGTGCAGGCGCAACGATGGGGGTGGTGGGAGCCGGCGAAAGAAGCGGCCGATTCCCCCCTGCCCGGCGGCGTCCTCGTCAGTGTCGCCGCACACCGCCCCAGCGCCGGCCGATGCCCCCCTCCCCCCGGCTCCCCCGCGCATTCCAACGGACAACTTCGACCCGCCGCCCCACACGCAGCAACACGTGTGTCGGAGAAAAACCGATAAACACGGAGGCCGACAACCCGGGTTTGAGAGTCCGCAATCCGGAGAGATGTGGGCAGATCGGCACGGCCACAGCGTGGTGGCGGTGCGGGGCAGATCACTAATTGGGGGGTGGGGGGGTGGGAGGTACGAGTGAGGGGGTACAAGCGGTAGGAGCGAGTGCGGGCGACGCGGGAGGGATGGCGGGAGCCGGTGAAAGAAACCGCCGAATCCCCCCAGCCTGACTGCGTCGTCGACGGCGCCGCCGGTCACAGTCCCGGCCTTAACCGATGCCTTCGGACCTCTCCACCCCCGTGCCGTCCGCCCGACATGTCCTACATGCCTCCCGCGCACCGAGAAACACGTATGTGGGCGGCCAGAAAGTAAAAACAGGAACCGGCCACCCGGATTTTGTGGGAGCAAGCCGGAAAGATGAGGAAACAGCAGCGATGCGCGCGTTGATGGCTATGTGAGCGTGCACCGGTATTGTGGGGGGGAGGCGGAAGGCGGGGACGGGTGATGGGAGCTAAAATGGTCGGGGCGAGTGGGGGCGACGCGGGGGGAATGGCGGGAGCTGACGACATTCATCGCAGTACCCCCACTGCCCGGTGGCGTCCTCTTCGCCGCCGCCGCACACCGCCCCGGCCTCAAACGATCCTCCGCGCGAGCCCACCCCCCCGCAAGGTCCAACCGAGACTTGCGACCCCCCCCTCTCACAGAGAAGCACATGGCCTCGCCTCCCCCAACGAAGGAGACGCTGGCCACCCAGCCTTGGGTGAGAGCGTAGCGGTGCGGCGGGGGCGCGGCGACCCGTCCTCGGCGCGGCGGCGATGCGGGGGCGTGGCAGCGAATAAGAGATACACAGGGTAGAAGGTCTCAGGCGACGCGCGGGGGATGGCCAAAGCCCGCGAAAGGCACCGCTGTATCCCTTGCCGCCTGTGGAGACCTCGTCGGTGCGGCTGCACACCGCCCCAGCCTCGGGCGTTGCCCCGAGCCCGTCCCCCCCTGCTTAGTCCAACCGACCGGTCTGAAACGCCTCCCCCCAAATCTGAGCACACGGGTTGGTGATGCAATAAAAGAGCTGACACCGGCCACCCGTATTAGGGCGGGGGCGCGGCGGCAAGTCGATAGATCGGGGGCGCGAGGGCGTGGCGGATAGTCGCGGGCGCGGCGTCGAGAC
>Ga0209186_1000589_pt1 | contig 28728 bp, 11 predicted proteins | sample SidtaG_FD_187426 | JGI IMG/M metagenome (GOLD analysis project Ga0209186, IMG submission 187426) | Marine algal microbial communities from Sidmouth, United Kingdom - Sidmouth_Male2 metaG (SPAdes) (version 2) | ecosystem: Host-associated > Algae > Red algae > Unclassified | place: Sidmouth...
AGATGGCGACGCGGATTCCCGCTTTAGCAATCGCTCTTTCGCCAGTACCAACCCGGATCGTACCAGTGATTTCGCTGGTTCCAGCAACCGTTTTTTCAGGTGCTTCGGTGGTGCCACATTCTTCGGTGGTAACCGGCGTGCCAGGAACAGATGGATCATCTTCTTCTTCACATGCTTTCACGCTGTAAGAACCAGCCGCGAGGCCTTTGACACTGTAGCGTCCGCCTTCGGCTGTGATCGCAGTAGCAACTTTCACGCCTTCTGCATTGTAGATCGCGACGCGGATACCCGCTTTAGCAATCGCTTTCTCGCCGGTGCCAACCTTGACGGTACCAGTGATTTCGCTCGTGCCAGAAACCGTTTTTTCAGGTGCTTCGGTGGTTCCGCACTCTTCAGTCGTAACTGGAGTACCTGGAACAGATGGATCATCTTCTTCTTCGCAGGCTTTCACGCTGTATGTGCCAGCCGCGAGACCTTTCACACTGTAGCGTCCGCCTTCGGCTGTGATCGCAGTCGCGACTTTCACGCCTTCTGCATTGTAGATCGCAACTCGGATGCCCGCTTTAGCAATCGCTCGTTCGCCGGTGCCAACGTTGACGGTACCAGTGATTTCACTCGTGCCAGCAACCGTTTTTTCAGGTGCTTCGGTGGTGCCACATTCTTCGGTGGTAACCGGCGTGCCAGGAACAGATGGATCACCTTCTTCTTCGCAGGCTTTCACGCTGTAAGAACCAGCCGCGAGGCCTTTGACGCTGTAACGTCCGCCTTCAGTTGTGATCGCGGTAGCGACTTTCACGCCTTCAGCGTTAAAGATGGCGACGCGGATACCCGCTTTAGCAATCGCTCGCTCGCCGGTGCCAACGTTGACGGTACCAGTGATTTCACTCGTGCCAGCAGCAGTTACTTCAGGCGCTTCGGTTGTGCCACATTCTTCTGTGGTAACTGGGGTGCCTGGAGCCGATGGATCATCCGCGTTTTCGCAGGCTTTCACCGTGTAGGCGCCAGCTGCAAGATTCTTGACCGTATAGCGACCACCTTCTGTGGTAATTGCAGTGCCAACTTTCACTCCTTCAAGATTGAAGATCGATACGCGGATACCCGCTTTAGCAACCGCTTTTTCACCCGTACCAACTTTGATCGTACCGGTGATCTTGCTAGTCCCAGCGACTGTCTTTTCAGGCGCTTCGGTGGTGCCACATTCTTCGGTGGTAACCGGTGTGCCTGGAACTTCTGACGCATCTTCTTCTTCGCAAGACTTAACCGTGTACGCTCCAGCCGCGAGACCTTTGATGCTGTAACGTCCTCCTTCAGTTGTGATCGCGGTAGCGACTTTCACGCCTTCAGCGTTAAAGATGGCGACGCGGATTCCCGCTTTAGCAATCGCTCTTTCGCCAGTACCAACCCGGATCGTACCAGTGATTTCGCTGGTTCCAGCAACCGTTTTTTCAGGTGCTTCGGTGGTGCCACATTCTTCGGTGGTAACCGGCGTACCAGGAAGAGATGGATCACCCTCTTCTTCGCAAGACTTAACCGTGTACGCTCCAGCCGCGAGACCTTTGACGCTGTAACGTCCGCCTTCAGTTGTGATCGCAGTAGCGACTTTCACGCCCTCTGCATTGTAGATGGCGACGCGGATTCCCGCTTTAGCAATCGCTCTTTCGCCAGTACCAACCCGGATCGTACCGGTGATCTCACTTGTAGGTGTAGCCGTGAGGTTGGTTTCCGCTTCGCTGCACGGATCAACTGTAACCGGTGTGCCCTCTTCAGGAGTTTCATTACAAACTGCGACAACATAATCGCCAGCTTCTAAATCAGTTAGGCTGTATGCACCTGCTTCGAGAGAAACGGTCTGTTTGACCAGTGCACCCTCTTTATAAATGCGAACCGGAATTCCAGCCAATCCAGCTTCGGAAGCTTTGGACGTAATTTTACCACGTACAGAACCCAAGTTGAGCACCGCCTCTTCGGCAAACTCCATCTCAGGCACAATAGTATCTTTGCACTCTTCAGCCGTTACGGGAGTATCCGTATCTGGATCTTGGCCACAAACATTCAGAGCGTATTCAACCCCTGGCGTCGCATCAAAGATTGCGTAACCATTCTCCATGGTAACCGCAGTCGCAGCGAGTTCACGTGTTGACGCAACCCGAAGAGCCAGCTTCACACCAACCCGCGCTGCTAGCGCAGGCTTAGCGGGGGTGGTCTCTCTGGGTGTTTCAATCGTTTTTGAGGTTTCGAGCGTGCGAGACTTTGTCGCCGCCTTATTTGCAACCCGAACCGCAATGCGAGTCGCGGCCTTGACCGTTACTTTTGGAGCGAGAATTTTACCACTCCTACTTTTCACTGCGGTAAATGCCGCAGACTTCACTTCGGCGTGCAACCCTTTGGTCGCTCCAACCGAATAAACACTTCCCTCCTTAATGCCTTCACAGAAAGAATAGGCACCCTTGTCGTCTGTTGTCGTCGTGGCGATCTTTTCACCAGCTTCATTATAGAGACTGACTTCAACGCTAGAAACACAAGGACCAGAAGTATCACCATTATCGGCATCAACCGTTCCCTCAATGCATGGAGGCGCATCTGGGGTATTCACAAAATCGACAACCAAATCACCATCTTCTGGGAAGGAAACCGAACGCGGGTTCTCAACCGTTGTATAGCCTTCAGGGACAATTTGATTGACCGTGTAGTCACCTTTTTCAAGAGAAACGGAATAGGCTCCACCTTCTCCGGTTACGACGGTTTCAACAACCTCTTCACCCACTTTAATTTGGAGCCTTACCCCAATGAGTCCTTCTTTTGCAGGAGTCGCAACCGTACCAGAAAGAGTGCGAAGATCAGCAACTCCTTCAAGCGCAGCGTCAAGGCCGTCTGCCTTCAACTGCTTAACCAGCGAACTTTTCGCCACGGTTGACATTGCCTTGTAGGTAGATGTGCGAGCCTCTGCATTAAGAGAAGCAAACAATGCAGATTGCTCAGCAATTGAGAGCGCACGCATGACAGATGCGCGCTCAAGATCTGTCATACTCATCATCATCTCAGAGCGGAGTGCAGAATCTAACTTCATAATCAAAGAAGCCCGATCTGCAGCAGAAAGCGACTTGCTGATCGTGCTGCGCGAGGCAGCTGACATCGCAGAAAAAACCGTTGCCTGGCGCTCAGAAGCAACCGCAGCCCAAAGGACAGCTTTTGTTTTCCGGCTTGCATCGATCATTGCTGCCATATCGCCATCAGAAAGAGAGTTCATCATCAGAGACTGGTCGGCTGATGACGCTTTGTTCATCAAGGCCAATCGCTGCTCCAGCGTAAGGCTTGTGAACATCGCGGTCTTCTGCTCGGCGGACATCGCAGCCAGAGCAACTGAAGTCTCCTCGGCGGTCAATCGCGGCACTAAATCCGATTGCTCAAGCCCCGTCATTTTTGCCACCACCTTACCGGTAAGTAGAGCAGGGATTGCGCGATACACATCTAGCTTTTCTTCGCTTGTGACGGCCGCTCGGTAATCGAGTAAATAGTCGTCGGCTGTTTTTCGTGTAATAACTTCTTTTCCGGGCCTAAGTTGCCCATGAGCCATCGTCAGGCTCAGAAGTATCATGAAGATCACGGGGATCGTTCGTTTTGCTGTTGTTTTCATGTTTTGTTCCATTGCTGTTGTTGTTTAAAATTGGTTTCCCCTTCAATTTAGCAAGTGATGTGCCAACATGGATTAGCTTTCTCATCGGTGACAATTTGAACATTCTGTGACAGCTATTCGTGACATACCGAACATTAGAAACCAGAGCCAGTGACCCAACAATACCTAATAAACAACTTGAAATAAGCCGGCTGAATCATTTTCTTAATTTTGATACGCTGGCATGGGCAATTATCAGATTTAATAACACCGGAGCATTGAAGGCTTACCCGCTGCCTCCTTCCGCCGCCCCTTCCGCCTCCTTCCGCCGCCCTTTCCGCCTCCTTCCGCCCCGCCTCCTTCCGCCCCTTTTTTAACAGCAGTTAAATGAGGACAAAAAAAAGCCGCCAAATTGGCGGCTTTTTGATGAACACGGAGGCTAACTTATACCTGCGCTTTGTCGTCCTTTTTCTTACGCTTGAGGCGGGAAAGAAGACCTTTTCCCTCATCCTCGTCATGACCATGAGAATAGTAGTAATAGTAATAACCACCGTAGCGACCGTATCCGTATTTCCCGTACTTACTATAGTAGTAGGAGAAGCGGCTAGCCTTCGGCATGTCTTTGTTATTGCAGACAGCCCCGAGGAGCTTGACGTTGGCGTTGCGCATATTCTCAGCCAAGAAGCTCGATGTTCCCTTTTGGGTTGAAAAGGTTTTCACCACAATGATCAAACCATCAACTTTACTGGCGATAATGAATGAATCGACCAATGAGGTAGAAGGCGGTGAATCGAAAATCACGTAATCAAACTCTTCATCAAGCGCTTTAACCAAATCGAGAAAGCGCTCCGAATCCAAGAGTTCGGCCGGATTACGAGGGGTTCCACCGCAAGGGATCAAAAAGAGGTTTTCGGTTACGTGAGAAACCGGAACCGCTGCAGCAACCACGCCTTTTGCCAGATCGTCTTTATCTGTTCCCTGCAACAGAGTAGCCAAGCCATCGCGAGCCTTATCCACCCCGAACGCTTCATGCAAACGAGGCTTCCGCATATCCGCGTCAATCAGTACAGTTCGCTTACCAAGCTGCGCCTGGGCAATCGCGATGTTCATACTTACGATCGACTTTCCTTCCGAAGGCATGGCCGAAGTAACAGCAATAATCTTAGGTGGATTTCCGCCATCAGCAAAAGCCAAGTTCGTTCGAATCATACGGAACGCTTCAGCAAAGTGGCTTCGAGGTTTGGCTACCGCCAAGAAGTCACCCGCATCCGATCCTTTGTCAGTGCCCATCGGAGGCAAACTACCCAAAATTTCGCAATTGTAGATCGCGCGAACATCGTCGATGTCCTTCATGGTAGTATCCATGTAGTTCAAGAAGAAACAGGTACCGACCGCGAGCAGCGTCCCCAAAAAGCCTGCCAAAAGAAGGTTTTTAAAGTGATTCGGCCAAGACTTGTTCTTGGGTTGCTCGGCATACTCAACCACATGAATAAAGTCGCCTTGCTGCCCCATATTGGTGAGCTGGATTTCTTCTATCCGCTCTGAAACCTTCTTAAAGTTGGCCTGGATATTATCATGCTCGGACTTTAGCTCATCGTAATCGAGGGCGAGATTGTTAATCTCCGCAATACGATTTTCTGCCGCAATGATCGAGGCCTGAAGCATCTGCGCCTCCTTTGTCGCAGTCTCATTCTCGATGATGGTCATCTCAATTAAAGAAACCGTGATGCCCTGAAGGCTTTCTTCAAGATGATTCATTTGCGCCACCAGCCCATTGAGCGCTTGGTGATTTGCGCCAAACTTCAATTTTGCTTCCTCGTAATCAGCCTGAAGGTTCGTAAGGCGAGTCAACAGATCGGCATAGATCTTAGTTTGCAGAACATTTGGCAAGGTTTGCAGCTTCTTGATATTCCCTGCAGCCCGCTCTGCTGCCTCAACTTTCGCCTGTAAGGCAATCCGGTTTGGCTCAGCCCGATACTTACTTTCATTCAAGCCCTTCAAAGCTTCGTAACGAATTTCGTATTCCTGATCGAACGACGTAATCTTGTTCTCTTCTTTGAACTTTCGGATCTCCTGCTCGGCCGCTTGAAGCTTAAAGCGCTGCTCTTCTTTTTGCTGAGTGAGATCTTCAATGCCTTGGGACGAGACCCCAGAGCGCCGCTCACGGTCCGTCTTTTGGTAGGCATCCACCAACGCATTCACATAATCGGTAGCTACTTTGCCTGATTCATGGAGCACCGCGACGTTCACTAAACGCGTATTCCGCTCTTGGCCGACCTTAAATTGCTGCTGCAGGGCTTTTACCGGGTCCTGCGAGTCACGGATTTCCGGCTGATTTTGAATATTTGGATGGTCCTTAAGAATCCGTTCCATAACCGGCTTTGAGGTCATCCACTTCAACTGAGTGGGAATGAACTCACGGTTGTAGCCGCCAGTGTCCTCTTCATAGGTACTGCGGGTGTTCAAAATATCGATTTTACGGCTTTGAATCTCAAGCCGAGCTTTTGCCTCGTACTTCGGGACTCGAGTGAGGGAATAGATTCCGGCAATGACCAACACACCAAGGAAGACTGTGACCGCGATTTGCAACCGGCTCAGTACAACTCGGACATAGTCCCACAAATGAATTTCAATTTCTTCTTCGCTCAAAATAATCCTATTCTGGTAAAAACTTGGCGGAGAAATAACCCCCGCAAAGAGGCCGAACCAAGTAAATTCAGCAGGGGTTGCAAACAAAAAACGGGCTTCCGCGAGGAAACCCGTTTTTTAGCCCTGCCATTGAGTGGCAAAGGGTGGTTTTGAATCTGCCATTGAGTGGTAGAATAATCATAAAGTGGCGGGCCGTATTAGAACCATCCAATTATTTCAAAAGATCTAGCTGAGGCCAAGATTGAACGCAGTGGGTTTCGAGCCTGAAAGGCTTACAGAACGTAACGATGGGCAAGGCCCATCGGAAAATTGGCCGAGCCTCTGAAGTTTGATTTTTAACTCGATAGGTCGTTTCAACCGAGATGGTTTCCACTGTCGGCGGTTGGAAACCGCCGCTCCTTGGCCTGCGGCGCATCACTTCTTCTGAGAAATTATGGATCCTACTAAGGTGGCGCGGCTTTCAATCCGCATTTGTCGAGACGGGACTTATCCCGTTGACCCCGGACTTGCGTCCGAGGCTATCAAATGCCGTCACTTCGTGGCTCTTTATTTCTTGGGACAGATTGCCGCTCCAAAATTTAGATCTTGGCTATTCGAACCCCCGCAATTTCACACGTTAAACCTATGGGTTCGATAAATTTTGATGAAATATCCGGGCTGAAGGCTTTTTACGAGCTGAAGGCTTCGTCAAACAAGCCGCCAGCTGGGTCAAAGTCCATTTCACGGACAAAATCAGCTGCTTCAGCTGCGCCATGGTCACGATCCATTCCTGGATCTTCCCATTCAACTGAAAGCGGACCGTTGTAACCAATTTCATTCAGAGCTCGCATGATTGCTTCGAAATCAATATCGCCGCGACCCGGCGAACGGAAATCCCAGTAACGACGACGATCGCCAAAGTCGAGGTTACCCCCGAAGACACCCGCATCCGTCAAGGTTTCAGACCAGGCCACATCCTTCATGTGCACATGGAAAATACGGTCTTTAAAGCGGTGGATAAATTCGACGTAGTCGACGCCTTGATAGCCGAGGTGGCTTGGATCATAATTAAAGCCAAAGCGTGGATGACCATCTACGGCTTCGATGGCGCGTTCAGCCGTGGCGATGTCAAAAGCAATTTCGGTCGGGTGCACTTCGAGGCCAAAGTTCACATCGACTTTGTCGAATTCGTTGAGGATTGGAATCCAGCGGTCGGCAAAATCTTTGAAGCCGGGCTCGATGTCCGATTGAAGGGTTGGCGGAAAGGCGTAGAGCAGGTGCCAAATGGAACTTCCGGTGAAGCCATTGACGACTTTCACTCCGAGACGAGCTGCCGCCTGTGCGGTGGCAATCATTTCGGCCGCAGCGCGTTGACGAACCCCTTCAGGATCTCCGTCGCCCCAAACGTGCTCGGTTGAACCGCCCAGAATGCGTTGATGACGGTGGTCGATGTTGTCGCAGACGCACTGTCCGACCAAGTGGTTGGAAATCGCGTGGAGCTCAAGCCCGTTGTCTTCGAGGAGTTTGCGATGTGCATCGCAGTAGGCTTGATCAGCTTTATTCACTTCAAAGTGATCGCCCCAACAACCGAGTTCGAGGCCATCGTAGCCAAATTCACGCGCTTTTTCGAGCATCGTGGCGAGGGAAAGGTCGGCCCATTGGCCGGTAAAAAGAGTGACAGGTCGTGACATAATTATCTCCTAGGTGTCGTTAAAAATTAGAAAGGTGGGGTGCGGGCTTATGTGATTCAAGGAATCTGCATGGCAGTCCATTTATCATTCGAACCCGCGCTTTTGACCACGGTATCGAGAAAGGCCATACCGCGAACCGCGTCTTCGATGTCCGGAAAATCTTCCATGACTGGATCCGCTTGGTCGCCGCTGAGTCGAGCGGAGAGACAGTGCGCGTAGTTTTTGTAGATATTCGCGAAGGCTTCGAGGTAGCCTTCGGGATGGCCAGCTGGTGTCCGGCACGCGCCAGCAGCCGCTTCAGTTAAGTAGCCTTGACCCGCGCGATAGACTTCGGTCGGGCGATCGATGTGTTTTACCAAGAGGGTGTTTGGCTCGAGTTGATGCCATTCGAGGCCTCCGGTTTCGCCGTAGATTCGGATGTTGAGGCTATTTTCTTCTCCGACCGAAATTTGGCTGGCGTGAAGAATGCCCTTGGCTCCGTTTTCGAAACGGAGCAAGACATTGCCATCATCCTCGAGCGGACGACCTTCGACAAAGGTGGTGAATTCCGCGCACATTTCGGTGATTTTTAGTCCGCTGATGTATTCGGCCAGGTTTTCGGCGTGGGTTCCGATATCGCCCATGCAGCAACTTGCGCCTGCTGTCTTGGGATCGGTCCGCCAGTTCGCCTGCTTTTGACCAGACTCTTCGATACGAGTCGCGAGCCAACCCTGAGGGTATTCAACCACGATTTTACGGACCTTGCCGATGGCGCCAGACTCGACCATATTGCGAGCCTGTTTGACCATTGGGTAACCAGTGTAGTTGTGCGTGAGACCGTACATGAGGCCGGATGCCTTGACGATTTCGCGGAGCGCGATCGCTTCGTCGAGGTCGAGGGTCGCCGGCTTGTCGGACATGACATGAAATCCATTATCGAGCGCGGCTTTTGCGACGGGAAAGTGGGTGCTGTTGGGGGTTACGATTGAAACGAAGTCCATGCGCTGGTCTTCCGGAAGCGCTGCTTCGGCCCTCATCATTTCTTCGTAGTTCGAATAAACTCGGTCTTCAGGGAGGAAAAAATCTTTGCCAGAGGCTTTTGAGCGTTCGGCGTCTGAACTGAAGCAGCCGCAGACCATTTCAATTTGCCCGTCAATCGAGGCGGCGATCCGATGCACTGCACCAATAAAGGCTCCACGGCCACCACCGACCATACCCATACGAAGTTTGCGTTCTAACATAGTTATTTCTCCTGATAAAAATTTGTTTTGGCAGTCAGGCTACCAAGCGAGATAAAAGCGAAATCAGAGGCTTATGAAAAGCGAAATCAGACAAACAATCGGCCGATTTAATGGATAAAACTCGGTAAAATTCGTTTCGGTATGGTCTGAAGCGCTTTGCGCGTGCCCTTATTGTGAGCCGTGGTGACGATGAGTAGATCGAGCGCTTTACACATCATGATGAACTGGGCCCCTGCCCCACGGCCGGTAATGCAATCGAACCTGCGTTCGCCCGCATATTTCATCAAAATTATCGAACCGATAAGTTTAACAGATTAGATTGAGGGGTTTCGAATAGCCAATATCTGAAGTCTGCGAGGACAATTTAGCCCAGAAATGAAGCGCCGCTTCGCGGCTCATTCCCAACTGTGCCAGAATCAGTTTGATGAAATAGTGCTGTTTGCCGCGCCTACAACAGAACGGGTCCTACAAGGATACTTACAAACCAACCGGCTTATCAGGATCCGTCAGTGGGGCGATGGAATCACGAATTTCCTTTAAGGTCTCGCGGAAGGGACCGCGCTGGAGCAGGTCATACTTTTCGGAAGCATACAAAATTTCCAGCGCTTTGCGGGGCTCGCCAGCATCTCGGCACAGAACCGCCCATTGAACGGGGTATTCGAGGCGACGCGGATCGAGATCGATGGCTTGCTGCATGGATGCATCGCATTCCGCATCGCGACCGGTCATCCAATATACGATTCCCAATCCAGCATGAGCCGGTGCATCGAAGGGGTCTGCCTCGATGGCTTTTTGAAAATGGATTTCCGCTTCATCGAGGGCTGCGGCGTAGGTTTCAGGTGTCTCGGTTGAGTTCGCAATGTAAAGCGCGAGCTCAGCGGAGCTTCGTTGCAATCCACCGTGGCCGGGGTAGAGGCGCTCGGCTCGCTCGAGGGGACGAGCAAGTTGATCCACTCGATCGAGGACATTACTCGTGGATCCTTCCTGCCAAATCTCTTCGACCTCCAAGGCCGCATGCACAGGGAGCACGGCTGATTCAGCGAGAAAGATTCGTGTTGCAGCCAAGATGGTCACGATACAACCGAGGACAAGCGTGGCAGAGAGTGCCAGCATCGGAGTACGCTTGAGCACCAACGGATTAAATTTTTTCGAAACGAAGAGGCGACCAGAGAGGATCCCGATCAGCGCGACGAAACAAGCCGCGTTGGCAAAGTTATGCAGGCTGAAATCAAACGCGTTGTGTACCATGGTCGCGATGGTGACTCCAAATATAGCGGAGGCGAGTACGGTATCGCGGGGCTTTTCGGATCGGTAAATCGCCTGAGCACTACGGAAGAGAAGCCATGCGAGAAGCAGCGCGACGAGGCCAAATCCAATCCACCCGTAATCCGTGATGGTTTCTAAAAACTCGTTGTGCGCGTGACGAATGTATTGCTCGGGATGCTTGAAGGCCTCACGATACGGTGGAAAGAGATATTCGAATGTGCCACCGCCGTTACCGACAACCGGGACATCTTGGATCATCGACTGTGTATCAGTCCAATATTCTAAACGTGCGTCAACCGGGATTTCTGTGATGCGATCTTGGACCTCGGGGAAGGCTTTGTAAAATCCGAAAAAGGCTCCGCCGATCACAAGCGGAATGAGGACGAAGGTACTTAGCATCGCTTTCCAACCGCGTTGAGACGAGACAAGAATGAGGCTGATGAAGGCACCAACAGCAAACCCAAGCACCCCGCTGCGGGAACCGGTGAGGAAGAGGGTCGGCAGCATAAGGAGCAAGCCGTAGCCAGCGATCATGCGCAACAAGCCCCCAGCCCCAGAAGCAAATACGAGGCAGAGACAGGTGATGCCTAAGACACTTAAAATTTGGGCAAAGTGATTGGGGCAAAGGAAGGTTCCGCTCGCGCGATTTCCGTATTGTTCAGGACGGACATCTAAAAAGACATGCGAGGTTCCATTCACGGCCTGGATGACGGCGTACCACGCTTCGCCCACGCCAAAAAGGATCAGCAAACCGAGGAGAAATTTCCAACGAGTCCGTCGTGCTGAGATTTCCGTCCAGGCCAAGAGGGCGAAAAAGAGAGCGGAGAGTTTTACCCATTCGATGTGGGTGAGATAGGGAATTTTTGAGAAGAGGAAACTTTGAACGCCAACGAAGAGCAAGAAAACCAAGGCGATGGCAGTAGCCGGTGGCAAGAGGAGTCGCGTGTGCCCTTTCTGGAAAAAGGGGCGAAGAAAAACAAGTAGACTGCCGATACAACCGAGCAGAAGAAATGGATAGGCGGTGGCGAAGCGCGAACCGCCGTAGACGATCGTGCTCCCCATCACAGAAACCAAAAGGCAGATAACGGGAAGCCAATCCGCTACGGGATGAGGACGGCTGAGAAGAACAGTAGAGCTTGGTTTCATTCAGAATGCATCGATGCAATTAGCCCAACTAGGCGAGAAAAAGAAAAACCCCAGTTAGATGAATCGACACTTAAGGGGTTCAACCACAAAAAAACGAGGCCAAATCGAGATGCGTGCGCCATCAGGGCCGAGCATCTCTTCTGAGCAGCGAAGCTACAAGATGGTCCGACCCACAAAAATCGAATCGCCCGGCAAGATGAGCGGATCCTGAGAAGGGTTCTTCTGAATATACTGCCAACTCAATTTGAAGGTGATGCCATCACGGGTGACGCTGATGTGATCTTTGTGAGCAAACTTTTCTTTTCCACCAGCTGCATTTACTGCCTGAGTGAGGGTGATTCGCTGGGTGTAAGGATAAGCCGCAGGCTGATTCACCTTGCCACCAACAAAGATGCTTTTTGAAGGAAAGGTTACGTTGGCGTTCGGATTCCGGTAAATCTTTTTGTTCTTGTATTGATCGCGGATCAATTTTTTGACCTCCGCGCTCGTCATTCCTTCGACTTTTAGCGGATCTAAATGGTCTAAAACGATTTCGCCATTGCCATCGACTTCGACCTCGATGGGTTGGCCACCAAATTCACCGCCGGTACCGGTCAATTGAATCTGCATAGGTTCGCCACGACTGATACGATAATCGGTTGAACGAAGGCGGTTCAGCTCGACCAAGGCCTGCTCTTCTGATGAAAGTTTTTTCCCGCGAGGGTTAGAATTTTGCAATGGGCGTGTCTTCGGTTGCGAGGGGCGTATCTGCGGTTGCAACGGGCGTATCTGAGGTTGCGAGGGGCGTATCTGCGGTTGCAACGGGCGTATCTGCGCTTGCGAAGGGCGTGTCTGCGGTTGCAACGGGCGTGTCTGCGCTTGCAACGGGCGTGTCTGCGCTTGCAACGGGCGTGTCTGAACTTGAGCCGCTGGCAGCTGTGGCTGGATTGGTTGCGACGAGTTAATCCGAGTTGGTGCCTGGGCCTTAAGCCCTTCAATTTGTCGTGGATCGATTATTCGGGGTGAGCTCGGTTGAGCTGTGGTCGGTCTAAGCTGTGGCTGGGTGCGCAACTGTGGCTGGGTTCTAAACTGTGGCTGGGTGTTAGCCGCAGGCTGGGTGTTTGCGGCGGGCTGAATCCGGATTCGCGGTGGGGCGACCGGAGCTGGCTCTTCTTTTTTCTTTTTGAAAAATCCGAAAAGGCCTTTTTTCTCAACGACTTGGACCGTGGGTTCTGCTGGTGCCTCAGCGCTCTTCGTGGTAGCCGAACGAGGTAAAATCGCTGCAGGCGGATTCTGGCTAATTCGAGTCTCTTCGCGGCTCCGTCGGTCAGAGCTCGTTGGAAAAGCGGGGCCGGTACGAAGCGCGGATGTCATGGGCCGTGAGCGGGCATCGCTTACTCTGCGCGCTCCGGCATAATGTCCGGCCGACGCTTTGGGTTGGCTTGGAAAAGAAGGTTTTGGAACAACGCGCGACGCCGCTGGCACGGCTGAACCTGCTGGCACGGCTGAACCTGCTGGCACGACTGAACCTGCTGGCACGACTGAAACGGTCGGGACAACTTGAACCCGACTTGGTAGCGCAACTCGCCTCGGCAATTCGACTCGTTTTGGCAGCTGCGTTTGGCGTTCGGTTGAAAATTCAGCTTCGCCTTTGGGTCCGGCTTGGGCAGAGCTTGCAGAAAAAAAGAGCAGGCCAATCAGCGAGCTCGCGAGTAACAAGGACGATTTAGAAGCGGTCTTCATGTTTGCCTGAGGTTGCAGATATTTTCGGAGCGGGAGCCTGACGAGCATCATCAGGTGCCTTGGTGTAATAAGAGTCAAAGTAGCTATAATATTCGTCGCGCATGACGTTGATGTTATTCAGAACAACCCCAACGAGCTTGCCACCAACGTTCTCAATCACGCGTTTGGCGCGTGCGCTAAGATTACGAGGGTACTTGCGATATTGGACCACTTGCATCACGCCGTCCACTTCACTGGCGATAATGGAGGCATCGCTTACGCCCATAATCGGAGGTGCATCAAAGAAAATGTAGGTGTAATCAAGGCGGAGTTTAGCAATGAGGGCTCGGACTTTATGCGCATCCATCAGTCCGATGCTGTGATTGGGTAAGCGACCACTTGGCATGAAATCAAGATTCGGGAAATCCGAGGCCTGGATCATTTGTTCAGGCGGAACGTTATCTAAAAGTACGTCGGTGAGCCCGTGGCTATTATCGCGATTAAAATGAGTATGCTGCACTGGACGACGCAAATCGCCATCGATGACCAAGGTTCGGTCGCCCATGCTCGCGCAAATATACGAGAGGTTAAAACAGGTTGTCGACTTGCCTTCTCCGGCTCCTGCGCTGACGAGGGTATATACCCCGCCGTTTGATTGCTCGCCATTTTCACGCCCATAGAAATGAAGGTTGGTCCGAAGTAACCGATAGGATTCAGCGCTTGGGCTGTCGGGTCCTTCGAGGTTGAGCGTCTTAACCTTCTGCGGAATGACTCCAATCACAGGTAAGCCGAGGAAGTTTTCGATATCATCTACCGTTTTCACGGACGTGTCGAGGTACTCGAGGAAGTAGGCGAGGCCGATACCAAGAATCGTTCCAACTGCGAGGCTGAGGAGAATATTCAACAACAGATTTGGGCTGACCGGCTTTGTTTCAGGCTCAGCACGTTCAAAAATTTGTACTAGACGGGTACGTGGCATTTGGATGCTACTGCTTTCGGTCGCGACACGACTGCGAAGTCCTTCGACGATTTCGCGTTCGTTTTCGACTTTCTCATTGGCCCGTTCGTAACGAACCATGCCGCCAGAACGTTTGAGTAATTCTTTTCGTTCGATGGCTAAAAACTCTTCCTTCAAGGCCGCATGTTGAGATTTTACTGTTTCTAAACGGGTGCGAACCCCAGACATCATACCCGTAAGACCTGCGGTAAATTGGGTTTCGTATTCCTCAATGGCGGAATTGATCGTCTGCACATCGGGGTGATTCTGAAGCAATGTTTTTAGCATTTCAGATTTTTGCACCCGAGCTTCTAGCAGCATGCTGTGGGTATTCACCAGAGATGGATCGACATTAAAATCGGGCAAGGTGCTGAACGCAGAGTAGAGCGCGACGCCGTTGAGTTTCTCAAGGTTACTTAAGCTAGCCTCGAGTCCGACCATTTCGATATTATATTTCGACAGGTCATCTTGCATGTTCCGAACCGCGAGATTGTCGAGGGTCGTGTCTTCGTAGACAATGCTGATATTTTCCTCAACTCGAATATCTTCGCGGACCTGAATCAGCTTTTGCAGGATTTCAGACCGGCTATCGAGGACCACTTCTAATTTATTGAGCGCGTTTTTGATCCGCTCCATCTCGCCATCAAGACGGGATTTTTTATAGGTCTCAGCCACGAGGTTGGCGAGGTCACTTGCCTCATCGGGCTCACGGCTACGAACCGTGATGTCTATCACGCTGCTACTGCGCTTATGCTCAAGCGTGGTCATTTTGTCGAGGAGGTCGACTGATTCTTTGAGCTCTAGTGGGCTCTCGTCTTCGTTATACAACTTTCCCCAACGCCCGGTGAGATTCATGTTCTCATCTTCAACGATTCGCTGAAGGTTTGGGCGAGATTTGATGACTTCGAATTCGGATTGGATGAAGTACGGGTTGTATTGACTCATCATGGTCCGTTCGAAAACGTCCATATCCGTCTTGTCCTCTTCGATTTTAATCCGACAAGTGGATTCGTAGAGCTTCGGCATCATAAAAGTAACCGCGGTGCCGGTAAGAACAACCAATAGAATGATCGCGAGAATAATCTCTTTGCGATTTTTTAAAACGCGCCAATAATCCAAAAAATGGAGACCGGCATCTTGCTGTTGTTCCTGGCTCATAATCCTTCGTTACCCCTATAATGCAAAAAACTAGTGAGACACATAGCCTCACTAGTTTGTTCAAAAACAGTCTAAAGTTGCAGTATCTGCAAATTATAGACTAAGGCGCCAGCCGAGGCTTACGCGGTTTTGATCGTAGTCAGCGCCAACATCGGAATCGATGGTGCTGTGCTGGAAGTTCGCTTCAACAGCGTGGAGCTCGTTGATCTCGTAAGAGAGGCGCGAAGAGAGCAAGAAAACGTTTTCGTCGCCATCTTGGTCAACACCTTCAGCAGCTTCGTCGAGGTCATACTCGCCGAGTGCATAGTTAGCGCCGAGTCCAAGCATGATGCGAGGAGAAAGCTCTTGGTCAAGACCAGCGTACAATGACGCACGGTTTTGGTTTGCGTAGCCCGCAACCGAAGATTCAGACATGCTGTAGTTCACACCGAAGTTGATCGCAGAGCGGTCAGAAGGGGTAATCAGGAAGGCACCGTCAACATATGGAGACTCAGAAGAACTGCTGTTCGCATTATCGAAGTCTTTTGACTCAAGACCGGCACGAACACGTCCAGAAAGAATATCGCTGAATACGCGCTCGCCAACCGCACCCACTTGGATGCTGCTTGCGTCACGGCCATCATCTTCGTAATCCCAATCGCTGAGGCGTACTTCGCCACCAACTGTGGTGTTTTGCTCAAGGTCATACATCAAGTCTGCACCGATTACGTTTTGGGCGTAGTCAAGTGCATCGCCGGCTGCGCTGTCTTCGTAACCTAGAAGAACGTTGCGGTATTCAAGACCTAAGGTGGTTACTTCCGTAAGGCCGTAATCAGCGCCAAGGTTGGCAGAATTGTAGGTGAAATCATTATTGTTACGAACCACGGTGGTTTCACCGAGGAAAGTTCCCATCAGCTCAGGCTGTTCCGCATAACGGAATGCATTCGCCGCGCTTAAAGACAAGCGATCGTTCACGTCGTGAAGGATGCTGATGTCAAAGAGGTGGTGTAGGTCTGAATCATCTTCGTCACGATCCGTGTAGTAACGGAAAGAAGGCGAGTAGCTCGCGCTTAACTTAGTTTGTTCGAAGGTGAGAGACTTTCCAACTTGGAACTCCTCGATAATGACCGCGCTGCTGTCCGTATTGTTGTCGGTCTGGCGAACATTGTCGTCAAATTCAACCCGAAGGCGGTTTTGGAAATCAAATGGTAGGCCACCCTCTTGGGCGGTTCCAACCACGGGAAGGATAGATGCGGCAATCAAAGCCGCGAGAAAGGTACGTATTTTCATCAAATGCTCCTTGGATCTATGTCGTAGATCTGGCGTTAAATTAGTAGGAATCGACTCGGTAACTGACAGGGGTCTAGTTAGGAGTTGAAGGACGGGTGATGCGGATCACACGTGAACCAAAACGGGTACGTGTGATGGGCTCTGGTGCAACAGCAGGAGCTGGTGCAGCGGTAGAAGCAGAAGCCGGTGCTGGCGAGTGGCTTGCAGGTGCAGGTGCAGCCGAGCGTGATGGAGCTGGAGTTGATGCAACAGCCGCTGGCTCAGCAGCAGGTGCTGCAGCGACAGAAGCGTCAGACAATGAACCAGAAGACGCACGAGCGAAGTCAACCCCGAGGGCAGACTCATCACGAGCACCAAGGATCGGACGACGAGTCAGTGGATCAGAGCTAGACAACTGACGAATAACGCCACCATCTTTAGAAGTAGCGAGTGGGCGAAGTTTCGCCAATGCGTCGCTTACAGAATCAACTGGAACTCCACTATCTTCGAGCAATGCAACGTAGGAACGAGGCTGACCCTGTTGTTCTAGAGGAATCCGACCTGACCAACCTAGTGACTCGACCATGATTTTAGCAAAGTCGCCGACTTTAAGCTTACGGGCTGCATCCCATCCACCGAAGGGTGAAATGCTGTTGGCACGCAACGCATCAATTGCAGTTGCATCGGTGTAACGAAGTGGAAGATTTTTAGAAATCCCTAGTTTTTGAACGAGGGCAGTCGCCACATCGCCCTGTGTAAGGGTATCTTCTTCCGCTTGCGCGCTGATTGTAAGTCCTGCCAGCATTGCGCACATTGCGACCACCGCCAGGGTTTTTGATAGACCTGTTTTCATAGTTGAAACCTCTCGCTCTCCAAAGTTTGTTAAGTTTATATTTTCGATTACGTACGCCCGCAGGGTTAGATGTTCAAGCAATAAAAGACGGTTTTTCACTCTCCATAAACCGCATTCAGCTTCATTTATGGAAGGTTTGCTCAAAATGTAATCCTCATCTTACTTGACGACCTTCGCCATGCTCTGCGTTAAAAATTCTGCTTGAATGATTTTGTTCGAATCTAGCTTACCTCGGAGCCCCGTCGACCTACTATTATATAGAGGTGTAGAGTTCGGGCCGACCTTCGATCTGGCTTTCGATCTGGCCTTCGATCCGATTTCATTCACATTGTAGCTTCACTGGCTTGATTCACGTCTTCAATTAGACAAATTTCGCCAGTACAATCGAATAGACCCCTTTATGCCTGCTTCGTTCACTTTTTTATTATCCCCACCTCAACGGAGACGACTTTTGACGCACATGGCAGATTCGGTCTACGAGAACGCGAAGATCCCTCACACCGTAAAAGCGGTAAAAACGGAGTCACTATACATTAGCTTGTACCACAGTGGCAAATGTTTCGTGCAGGGAAAGAAAGCAGCTGACTGGGTTGAGAATACCTTCGAGCCCAACATTCTGAACGACCCAGAGTCAGATGAGGCACCGGAGGGGATGCATCCGCACATGGGCATCGACGAAAGCGGCAAAGGTGATTATTTCGGGCCGCTGGTGATTGCCTCCGTTTATGTGGATCCTGAAACGAGCGTGGCCCTGATGAAAGCTGGAGTTCAGGATAGCAAGGCGATCAAGTCCGACGCCAAGTCGCTCGAGCTCGCGCGCGAGATTAAACGAATCACAAAAAACCGACTGTCTGTGGTCCGAATTGGACCAGTGGCCTACAACCGGATGTTTGAATCCGTGGGAAATCTAAATCGTCTCCTTGCTTGGGGCCACGCCAAAGCGATTGAAAATCTATTGGAAATCGTGCCGGACTGCCAACATGCGGTGGCGGATCAGTTTGGCCCGCGAAAGCTAATCGAAGAGGCCCTGCTCGATAAAGGGCGCAAACTCATTCTGGAGCAACGCACCAAAGCTGAGTCTGACATCGCTGTAGCGGCGGCTTCGATTCTGGCCAGAGCAACCTTTGTGGATGCCTTGAGCAAGCTGAGCGATAGCCTCGGCATCGAACTACCCAAAGGGGCGACGACGGTGAAGCCAACCGCGCACACGATTTTAGATCAACATGGCGAAGACGCGTTGCAACGGGTCGCGAAGTTGCACTTCAAAACAACCCGGGAAATATTGGACGATCGCTAAGCCGAAACCGAGTGGCTTACTCTTTGGTGTTGCGAGCCGACTCATCATCGGGCTTGCGATACGGCCGAATGATCAGGCGCAGATGCTGATCGTAGGTTAAGTAACTCCAGCACCAGTTCAGAAAGACGATGATTTTGTTCTTCACGCCGATGAGAGCGAAGAGGTGCACCACCAACCATACTAACCAGGCGAAAAATCCATTAAAACTTCTGGAGGGTAAATCGACCACCGCCTTGTTGCGGCCAATCGTCGCCATGCTCCCCTTGTCTTTGTAGGTAAACGGGAAAGGCTCCCCTGCCCCATCAAGTCGTAAGAGCTCCGAGATATTTTCCGCGAGATGCCGCCCTTGCTGCAAGGCGACTTGCGCCACTTGCGGATGCCCTTCGGGAAAAGCATCCCCTTCCTCCATGTAAGCGATGTCTCCGATCGCCAGCAGATCATCAAAGCCATTGACCCGATTCATGCGGTCCACTGCAATCCGGTTGCCACGTACCAATGCATCTTCCGGCAAGCCCTCGATGGTGTTGCCGGTAATCCCCGCAGCCCAAATCACCTTGCTACTCTGAATGGTCGATCCGTCTTTCATTTCAACGAGGGTTCCATCGAAACCCGTCACCCGCATGCCGGTGTGCACGTTCACCCCGAGGTCTTCGAGAAAGTCCTGCGCGGCCTTTGAGGAGGCGGCACTCATGCCCTTGAGCAACACGTCCGGGCTGGTCACTAAATGAATATCCAACTCCTTGAGATCAAGCTCAGGATAATCCTTAGGCAGAACGTATTTCTTCATTTCCGCTAGGGCGCCTGCGAGCTCTACCCCAGTCGGCCCACCACCGACGATCACCATGTCGAGCATGCCTTGTCGCACGGCATAGTCCGCGGTGGTCACTGCCTTTTCCAAATCGCTCAGGAGCTCGTTCCGCAAGAACAAGGCTTCCCCAACCGACTTCATGGGAATCGCATTCCGCGCCATAGTTTCGTTGCCAAAGAAGTTGGTGTCCGCACCGATGGCAACAACCAACATATCGTAGCGTAAGCTGCCGAGGTCGGTTTCGACCTCTTTGGCCACTGGGTCAACCCGCTTCACTTCAGTGACGCGAATGTGCACATTTTTGGCACGCTGAAACAACTTACGAAGCGGGAATGAAATCGACGCGGGGTCGAGCCCAGCCATCGCGACCTGATAGAAGAGGGGCTGAAATTGATGGTAATTATTTTTGTCGATCAACACCACCTGAAGATCGGAACGTTTGGCTAAACGCTTGGCCAAGCTGAGGCCAGCAAAGCCGGCACCGACAATGACAACTCGCTTCTTATCTGTTTGAGGAATATTAAAGCCCATGTGGTATCCATAGAGAACGCAGGCAAACTGGAAAGCGTAAACAGTCGGCTTCAGTCAGGATTTGCCAATTCTAGGCACCGTCCTTTTGAAACCTGAAGAATTCGGGCGTGGGCTTGAGGGGTAGAAATAAAGTGGCCAAGGCCTCAGGCAACGGGCAACGGGATAAATCCCGTTGCCTGAAGTTTGGCTTTTAACTAGATAGGTCGTTTCAACCGAGATGGTTACCACTGTCGGCGGTTGGAAACCGCCGCTCCTTGGCCTGCGGCGCATCACTTCTTCTGCGGAATTATAGATCCTACTAAGGTGGCGCGGATTTCAATCCGCGTTTGTCGAAACGGGATTTATCCCGTTGACCCCGGACTTGCGTCCGCGGCACAAATGCCGCCACTTCGTGGCTCTTTATTTCTTGGGACAAATTGCCGCTCCAGATTTTAGATCTTGCCTATTCGAACCCCCGCAATTTCACCCGTTAAACCTATGGGTTTGATAAATTTTGATGAAATATCCGGGCTAGGCTCAGATACGCAAACTCGGAATAAATTCCGCGCCATACGGGTAGGCTCCATAATTCCTAAAAAGCAGTGATGCGCCGAAGGCCAAGGAGCGGCGGTTTCCAACCGCCGACAGTGCGATGCATTTCGTTAGAAACGACCTATCTAATGAAAAGCCAAACCCCAAGCTGAGGCGTCCGGCCTCAGGATCATAGCAGAGAGAGAGAGAGTGTGTGTGTGTGTGCACTCGCACAGGCGGGATGTTTCAGCCATTTTTTGGGTTCGAGAGCTTGTTTGGTCACCGCCCAGGAAGGCGGTGGCACAAACACGCCCTTGGAAGGGCATGGTACAAGCCGATAACAGGTCAAGGTCGAGGTCGAGGTCGAGGTCGAGGTGAGGGCTTTAATAGAGACCTGAAAAATCAAGTCCCTTGCCTCTGCCTACATTTCACTGCCGCATCATTCCTTTGCCAATATTCCTCTGCGGACAGCCCCCTGCGAACATTAGGACCTTTTCGGCGGAGCAAAAAAAAACGGCTGACTCCTAAGAGCCAACCGCTATTTTTTCTATTGCTAGTGAATCCGGCTTAAGGTGCGGTCACCCGCAACTTGGTTCCGGCCGGCGCACTGAAGTACACCCCGAAGCCGTCATCTACTTCGACCACGTTGCCGATAAGGATGCGGTCGTTTGTCACGTCGAGCACCACCGGAGCCGTGTCGAATTCGAGCACGAAGTAGGAGAGCACATCAGCTTGCGCCGTGAAGGTGGCGGTGCCAGCTTCAGCAACCACCGTGAGGGTTGGTTCCCCTACCGCTTCGGCATCCATGGTAGCGCGAACCGCAGCCGAGTCTTCGCTACTGAGGTCGCTCGCGAGAACGCGGAGCGAGTAGCTTCCGCCGACGGCGCCAGGCACCGTGAAGGCATTGGCATCAACCAGCAGATCGGATACCACGTCGCCATCCTGCAATACGTAGACCCCAAGGGCATCCGCGTCGTTTAAGGTCCAACTTAACGCAACCCCATCCGCCACGACTTCTGCGCCGAGATCTGTCAAGTTAATCGCGGTGGCTGGGGCGAGGAATCCGAAGTCATTGTTATCGTCTTCGTCGTTGATTCCGAGCAAGACACCGTAGTCGCTTGGGGTACTTTGGATGGTCAGTTCCGGCGGAATAGTCGACGGATCAACCGCAACGAAGAACTCGCCAGCGGGCAGGTTATCGAAGACGTAATATCCGTTGGCATCCGTGAAGGTGCTGCTGAGGTAGTTGGTCACGCCGCCGACCACTTCGAAAAGGTCGACTTGAGCGTTCGGAATCCCGAGGATCTGCAAGTTCTCGTTCGACTCATCACCATCGTTGCTCAAGTCGATCCAGACAACCCCTTCGAGGAGGGAGATACCGGTGTTTACTTCGGCTGTATCGTGATCTTCGACATCGGGCAATCCGATGGGCTGGAGGTCATCGCCAACCGGCGTACCAAAGGTCCAGGCTTCGTTGAGCAGGTAGCCTTCGATGGTGCTAGCCATGCTGAAGTTTGTGATGGCACCCGGCGCCAAGGTACCGGCGAAGGTCTGTACCAGTCCGAGCACATCGTCTTTCAACATGACGTTACTCAAGATGGTATCGCCAGTATTTTCGATCGCGAAGCAGTAGGTCACGGGGGTTCCTTCGAAGCCGTCGACATAATCGAGGCCGGGGCAGGTTCCGTCGAGACTGACCGTCTTCACGAGGGTGATGTCAGGATTTTTCTCATCCACTTCAGCTGTATCGTTGTCGAAGACAGCGGGAAGGCCATTCTCCGGATAACCGATGGTTTGGGCGTTGTTGAGGAAAGAGCCGTCGATCGTCCGTTCGAGGTAAACGCTGTGGGTGGCGCCTGGCGCGAGACTGGCAATGACGATCTGCTGAAAGGTTGGCGAGATGTCGGTGTCGTTGAGTTCAACATTCTCCAAGGTAATGGAACCGGTGTTCTCGATCACGAAGCAGTAGGTGACGTCACCGTCATGCGGGCCGATCACTTTTTCGACGGAGCTTGGGCAGCCTGCGCCATCGTCATGGCCGAGGTACACGGTTTTGAGGAGGGTAATGTCAGGCTGTCCGCAAGGACCTAGCACCGTGACTTGAACCATGCACGTGGCGCTGTTACCGCAGTCATCGGTGGCGACCAAGGTGACGAAGGTGTCACCGATATCGACCACGGTTCCAGGCGCGGGGATCTGTACCGTCGTAACCGTTCCGCAGGTATCGGACACCGTACCGAGCACGTCAGGGATGACCCCATCGCAGTTTTCGCTATGTGGCATCATGATGGGCGAAGGCTTGCAGCTTAGAACTGGAGGCGTGGTATCCACCACGGTGATCAGCTGGGTGTGCAAGGCCACGTTGCCGCAGAAGTCGGTCGCGGTCCAGAGACGCTCGATGCTGTAGGCGGCGGTACACGCTCCGGTGGAGACGCTGTCCACGTAGTCAACCGCGATCGCACCCGCGCAGGTATCGGATACGCCAGTCGGCTCTCCGGTATCCGCTGGTGTGGTGAGGGCGAGGCATTCCAAGCTCACATCCGCAGGCGGGGTGAAGGTGGGAACCACATCGTCGAGGCGGAGAGTATAGGCCAGCTGATGCAGGACTTCGTTTCCGCAGCCATCGATCACTCGGAAGGCACGCTGGATAATTTGGTCGCAACCGATGGTGTTGGTGACGGCGGAAACCGCATCCAAAACCGCGCTGCAATTATCGCTGAAGCTGAAGGCCGCGAGGTCATCTTCAACCGAAGGAATGGCCGGATTGCATCCGAGATCCTGGTCGGCAGGATAGGCGGTGACAATCGGGTTCTCGGTATCGAGGGTGTAGACGAAGGCCTGCTCGCACACCACAGTTTGCCCGCAAACATCGACCGCGTCGTAGGAGTAGGTCAAGCTGTAAAAGCAACCGTTGGTTGTGGTCGTAGCTCCGGTGTAGTCCACGGAAACAATACCGCAGTCTGAGTTCGGGGTGACCGCGGTTTCGTCAGGCGACGGAATGGTTGGGTTACAACCGAGGTCGACCGGACCCATGCTGGCGCAGGTTGGCGGCGCCACGGTTCCTCCGGTAGAGTAGTGGATATTCTGGCTACCGTAAGCCACGTTGCCGCAGAAGTCTTCGAATTCATAAGTCCGCGTAACGGTGATCGCGCATCCATTGGTGATGACTTGATCGCTGAAGTGCTGCGTGGCCACGAGGAGGCAGTTATCCGACGCGAGAGCCAGCTCGGTGAAGGGCGGAGGCACACCGCCGATGGAGGCTTCGCAACCGAGAATAATGTCTTGAGGGGTGAGCACAACCACGGGTGGAATTTGATCATCCACATAGCGGAAGGTCTGGGTGTGATCGCTGTAGTTCCCACACTGATCCCAAGCCCGATAGAGACGAGTCATGTCGATGAAACAACCACCAAAGGTCGTTGAGTCACCCACGTGCTCGATGCGATCGATCCCGCATCCGTTGTCGGTGGCGCTGACAGATCCGACTGGATCCGGCACCGGAATCGTGGCCGTACAGGTGGCGCGCAGATCTACCAAAGCAGGCGCAGAAGCAGCCTCGTCGATGACAGGTGCATCGTTATCCAAGCGGTAGACGATTCTCACGTTGTGGAAGGTTTTCTGATCGCAGCCATCGGCGGCTTGGTAGATGCGTTCGACTTCGTATTCACAAATACCGATTTGGTTCGTGAAGTCGCTGATCACGGTTACGGTCGGCTCGCCACAGTTGTCGCGGGCGACCAAGACCTCATTGCTTGCAGCCGGAACCGCATCCGCCGTATCGATGCAACCCAAGTCGCGGAAGGACGGCGGCGCTGAAACGATCTCAGGCCCCCAGGTGTCTTCGGTCCAGGTGTGAACGATCGGGCAAGAGGTGACGCTGTTGCCGCACTGATCATAGGCGATGAAGGTATGCACCATGCTACGTTCACATCCGGTCGCGCTAATGGCGCGGATCTGAGGTTCGACGGTTGTTCCGCAAGCCGAAGTAGCGATAATTTGCGCCATCAAGGATGCCTGAGTGGGCAGGTCAGCTGGATCCGGATTGCAGCCAAGATCAAAGCCTTCTGGGCAGTTGATCGTGAGGTCCGCCGGATCGAGCAAGACGCTGTAGTTGACGTCGTAGTCGGTGGTGTTGCCACAAGCGTCAACCGCGGTGTAGCGACGAAGGATGTCGCTCGAGCAGGTACGATCATTGGTCACAGCCACGCTGAGGGTCAACGTCGCGCCACAGGCATCGGTGATGCTGAAGGCGGCCATGTCTTCCGCGACGGTCGGCGCAATGCCTCCGCAGGGAATGGTGGCGTCGGCCGGAGCAGCGACGATTTCAGGCTCATCAATATCTTCGGTCCAGGTGAAGACTTCGGTGCAAACCGCTACTCGACCACAGACATCGATGGACTCGTAAGTGTTGGTTTGAATGAAGCTGCATCCGTCTTGCGCTTGCTGCGACCCGATGAATTTCACCGAGGACATGGGGCACGGGCTCATGGGCGTGACGCGGGCTGTATCTGGTGGAGGTACCACAGGATTGCATCCAAGGTCGGTTGGCCCAACCGGCATGCACATTGGAGGCGCGATGTCGTCGACTAAGCGGTAACGAACCCGCTCGGTACGGGTGACAAAGTTACCGCAGGGATCCGTGAGGGTGAACTCGCGTTCGAGTTCCCATTGATCGCAGCCGCCAGCGACTTGATTGGTGATATCGCGAGTGACGGTGATGGCGTAGCCACATGCGTCGGTACCAACAACCAAGCTTGGATCAGCCGGAGGAATTTGGCCCAGCGCAATGCAACCGATGTCGCGTTCGAGCGGCGGTGCAGAAACCACAACCGGCGCGGTCATGTCGAAGCTGTAGGTGATCCGCTGCGTGATGACCGAAAGGTTGTCGCAAATATCGAGGCTTGAGTAGACCCGCACGATTTCGGACGCACAACCAAGGTCATTGGTGGTATCGCTCGCGTGAATCGTCCACTGAACTCCACATGGGTCAATCGCCGTCACCAAGCCAGGATCAGCCTGTGGGATGTCGGCCAAGGTATCAATGCAACCCAAGGCAAGATCGCTTGGTCCGACCAAGACAGGCCCTACCCCATCGTTCACAATTCCGTGGAAGGTTTGCTTGTGATCGACCGCGTTGCCGCAGCTGTCGATGGCGCGGAAGAGTCGGGTAACCGTGAGGTCGCAGCCGAACTGCTTCGTCGCGTCGCCGAGATGAATCACACTGACCACGACGTCGCAGTTGTCGGTGGCGGTAACTTCACTAATCTGAGGCGCGATGGCCGCAACCGCTAGAGCGAAGTCAGCCGCGCTGAGGAAGCATCCGAGGTCGACGTTGTTTGGGCAACCGGTGATGACAGGAGCAACTTCGTCGCGAGTCCAGGTGCGCCAGACATGTGTGGTGGTGGTATTTCCGCAGAGGTCAGCCGCCGCGTAGAAGACATCTTGCGACCACATGCAGGAGGTGACGGCAACAGTGGCAGTGCTATCGATCCAAACCGCGTCCAGACCACAGCTTTCGCTCCAAGTGGTATCGGCGGCGGTGATCGGGAAGGTATCGCTGACTTCTGGATTACAACCGAGATCGCCGCTTATCGGCCCACTCAGGAAGACCGGTCCGGTCTCGTCGTTGACGTTGTAGAGGAGATACTCATCACGCTCGATGAAGTTTCCGCAGGCATCCATAATTTGATAGCTGCGAACCACTTCGATGATGCAGGGCTGAATATTGGTAATGACCGAGGCGAGTACGATGTCGCATTCGGTCACCCCGTTGGTGATGACCACCGTGGTATTGACCGTGTTGGTCATGACATTGGTCGTCGGCGCGGTGACGGTGCAATCCTGCGTCAAGAGAGCGGAGGTGTAAGCCATGTTGGTCAATACGTTTCCAGGCCCGGGGCCACTGGTCCATCCGAAGCTTGTAACAAGTGTATCACCAGCTTCTGTAGCAGCATCCGAGTCATCAAAGACGAATACTGTGTCGCCTCCATTGTTCCAGAAGGATCCACTACGGTTAGTGGAATTCACCGTAAAGAGTCGCAAGGTTGCACCAGGTGCTAAGATTGTGCCTGCTGCTAAAATGAACGAGCTACTCCCATCATCTGGGTCGTCGGTGAATTCATCTTCGATGCGCCATCCGCTGAGGTCGAGATCCCCAGCGCCAGGGCAACCGAGGTAGGTCAAGTCAACCCACTCTTCATCACGTTCACCGCCGACCGTATCGACCAAGATCGCAGAGACAAACAACATGCTCGGCGAGCTATTGGTTGAGCCCATGGTAATGTTGGTCGAAACCGTTTCCATGCTGACATTGCTGCTGGAGAGAATCGGGGTTCCGGCGCATTCGTCGAAGCAAACGATGAGGGACTCGGAGCTTGGAGGCATCGGGATCGCTTCGCCCGGCACCACACAGATGCCCATGTTGGTTACGGTCGGGAAGCTCTCGATCGTCGGTGGCTCAAGATCCAAGGTGTAGGAGAAGCTTTCGGTACAGGTCGCGGTTTCCCCGCAGACATCCGTGGCAGTATAGAAGTTGGTGACGAAGTAGGTGCAACCGAGCTGAACTTCCTCTGAGCGATCAAAGTCAACCAAAACGATACCGCATTCGCTATAAGGCGAAACCCGACTTGGATCCGGCAGCGGCAAGGTTGGATTACAACCCAAGGCAACCGGCGCACGACCCGAGCACATAGGCGGAGGTACGCTCGCGGCTTCGCTGAAGTAGAAGTACTGGTTCGCGTACTTGGTGTTTCCACACACATCGATAAATTGAAGCGTACGGGTGATCACGATCACACAGTCCTGCGTGGTTTCAATCCGCGAGAACTCGCTAGTGGATTGCATATCGCAGTTGTCATCCACCGTGACCAAGGTGTTGTCGATAAGCGCATTAATCGCAGCGCGATCATCGAGCTGGCAACCCAAGACAACATCCGCAGGCTGGATGGCGATCTCTGGGTTTTCGAGGTCGGAGATGAATTCGAAACGCTGCGTGCAGGTGCTGATGTTGCCGCAGAAGTCAGCCGCCTGGTAGACACGCTCAAGGAAGGTACGACAATCTTGGAAGGTATGCGAGTCGCCAACGAAGCTGACCTCGACATCGCCACAAATGGTATCGATGGCAGTCACTGACAAGGGGTCGGGAGCGGGGATGGTTGGGTTACAACCGAGGAAGGCAGGATCCAAGGGGCAGGTAATCACAGGAGGTTCGGTATCTTCGATCCAGCTTACACCGGCTTCCTTGACGTCGGCATTTCCGCATTCGTCAATCACCGTGAGGCTACACCGAATGACGGTAACGCAACCAAGTTCGTTAGTGGTGCAGGTAAAGATCTGAGTCGCGATGCCACAGTTTTCTTGCACCGTGAAGCTGGCTTCGGTCGGGGTGGCTGCGAGCAGGTCAGCCGCAGTAGGATTGCATCCAAGATCGACGCTGACCGGGAAGCCAGTGATCACAGGAGGAACCACATCTTCGTTCCAAGTAATCGAAACCGTTTTACTGGTGACGTTTCCGCAGAAGTCACGCGCCGCAACTGTGACGTCGCGCTGGAAGAAGCAAGGGCCACTTGCGATCATGACATCATTGGAAACCCAGACCACATCGATGCCGCAGGGATCCGAGAAGCTGAACATATTTGGTGTGATCGGCATGAGCTGCACATCGCCGCCTGGATTACAACCAACGTACGTGTTGGTTGGGCCACTGACACAAATCGGTGGCAACTTGTCGTTGACCGGAAAGAGGTAAACCTGCTCGCGCTCGACAAAGTTTCCGCAGGCATCCGAGAAACGCCAGATGCGGGTAACGGTAATTTCACAGGGCGTGATGTTGGTGATGTCATTGATGTGCTCGATAACGCACCCAACCGCACCGGTGACGATGCTTGGGGTAACCACCGTGTTCACAGTGGTGTTGGTGACTGGCACGTTGCTAAAGGTAACGACTTCGGTCGGTGTAACGACAACCATCTCGTTGGTGACAGGCACCATCATGGTGATGAAGTTGGTAACAACGGTGGTAACGTCCTGTCCGACAGAAGCCATGCCTGGTGTTGCGCAGGC
>Ga0209186_1000593_pt1 | contig 28605 bp, 9 predicted proteins | sample SidtaG_FD_187426 | JGI IMG/M metagenome (GOLD analysis project Ga0209186, IMG submission 187426) | Marine algal microbial communities from Sidmouth, United Kingdom - Sidmouth_Male2 metaG (SPAdes) (version 2) | ecosystem: Host-associated > Algae > Red algae > Unclassified | place: Sidmouth, United...
TTCTCCGTTGTCCCAGACATAAGAGTAGACTGGTGTTCCACCTGACACCATCACGGTTGCTGAGCCATCGCTTGCGCCATTACAGCTAGCAGCGGATGTAGCAGTTACACTAGCTTCCAATTTAGCTGGTCCAGTGATTAAAACTGTGTTCAGTACAAGCATACAACCGTTCATATCTGTGATCGTTACCGAGTGTGTTCCAGCTGATAAGCCTATTGCTGTTGCTGTTGTTTCTCCGTTATCCCAAAGATAAGTGAAGACTGGTGTTCCACCTGACACCATCACGGTTGCTGAGCCATCGCTTGCGCCATTACAGCTAGCAGCGGAGGTAGCAGTTACACTAGCTTCCAATTTAGCTGGTTCTGTGACTAGAACAGTGTTCAGTACAAGGATACAACCGTTCATATCTGTGATCGTTACCGAGTGTGTGCCGGCTGATAAGCCTGTGGCTGTTTCTGTTGTTTCTCCGTTGTCCCAGACGTAAGTGTAGATTGGTGTGCCGCCTAATGCCATTACTGTCGATGAGCCATCGCTTAAGCCATTACAGCTAGCAGGGGATTTAGAAGTAATGCTAGCACTCAACATCATTGGTTGTGTTATTGGTGCTGTGTTTAGGACAATTATACAGCCATTCATATCTGTAACCGTAACCGAGTGTGTGCCTGCTGATAAGCCTATTGCTGTTGCTGTTGTTTCTCCGTTATCCCATAGATAGGTGTAGACTGGTGAACCCCCTGATACTGTTACGGTCGCTGAACCATCGCTAAAGCCATTACAACTAGCAGCTGATATAATGGATACACTAGCTTCTAGTGAAACTGGTGTTGTGATTTGTATTGTGTTTAGTACAAGCATACAACCATTCGTATCTGTAATCGTAACAGCGTATGTTCCGGGTGTTAAGCCTGATGCTGTGGCGGTTGTTTGTCCGTTAGCGTTAGCGTCCCAATTATATGTATACCCTGGTGTTCCGCCTGATACAAAGACTGTAGCAGTTCCGTCTGCTGCACCGTTGCAAGTAATACCTGTTGCGCTTGAACTAACGCTAAGACTTGATGGTTGTGAGACTTGGACTGTTTCGACAAATAAACAACCATTCATATCTGTGATGCTTACTGTGTATGTTCCTGCTGTTAAACCAGTAGCTGTGGCGGTTGTTTGTCCATTAGCGTTCCAATTATACATATAGCCTGGTGTCCCTCCTAATACGGAAACTGAAGCAGTTCCGTCTGCTAAACCATTACAAGAAACACCTGTTGCGCTGGAACTAACGCTAAGACTTGGTGGTTGTGCGACTTGCACAGTTGCGACCCGTAAACAACCATTCATATCTGTGATGCTTACTGTGTATGTTCCTGCTGTTAAACCAGTAGCTGTAGCTGTTGTTTGTCCATTAGCGTTAGCGTTCCAATTATACATATAGCCTGGTGTACCTCCTGCTACGGAAACAGAAGCTGTTCCATTTGCTAAATTATTACAAGTAACACCTGTTGAGCTGGAACTAACACTAAGACTCGATGGTTGTGAGACTTGAACTGTGTCAAGCACAATACACCCAGTTGAATCTGTAATGCTTACTATGTATGTTCCTGCCGTTAGGCCAGATATTACAGACGTAGTCATTCCATTATCCCAACTGTAGGTGTATACAGGAGTTCCGCCTGTTACAGATACGGAAGCAGTACCATCTGCAGCGCCATTACACGTAACAGCTGTTGCGTTTGAACTTACGCTAAGCACACAAACCGGTGGATCAGATATGGTGTAACATTCCCCTGCAGGATCGTCCTCTGAATAAGTTCTGGTATCATAACCACTACCTCCATTTGCGGAAGCAAAGTAAGATGGGCATGATTCTGGGTTTTTATAAAAGTTACTTGTATATCCGGAGCCTATAGTATCTCCATAAAAAGAAGGACAAGCTTCTGGATTATCATAAAAACCACTAGCATACCCAGAACCAAGGGTATCTCCAAAATAAGTTGGACAAGCTGCTGGGTTATCATAAAAATCACTGGAATATCCAGAAGCAGGCCCTCCACTAAAAAAATTAACACATGTATCTTTCCCCATTAGTGTAACCACTACCGCACCAGAACCACCCCCTCCAGAGAAAGGGCCCTGTGCCAATGAAATAGTACTACTAAAGACAACTATAGATATGCTTAAAATAAGCAATTTCATAATATTCATTTTAGGCATTAGTTATCTTACCCCTCTTCCTCCCATTGTATTGATTCGCGTAGCGAAATGATAGGTTGCGTAAGTTCGATTGGAGATTCCACCAGTGCTCAAGGCTCCTGCCCAACCTCCTCCCCTTAGTGCCTTTCCAACTGCACCGCTAGTGGCAACAGTACTTGCAGTTTTACTGGGCCAGAAGGGAACATTTGCATACCCAGGTGAAGGGGTTGTTGAAATTTCCCCATCCCCTACCATACCAGTAAAAGCAACCCCTGTAGTGGTTGTAGTTGATATAACCTGTTCGTATACATTACCAGTCATTTCCATCACCCCATAATAGGTTGCGCCCGCTTCTAGTCTTGAAGTGGCAGTTTTAGCAGCAAATCCAGAACGTAAAGAACCTTGGACTCCTCCAGTAGCCCCTCCTATACTTGCTATACCTGAGCCGGGAGTGATCATATCAGTAACTGATTCGTTTGGAGTACCATCACTTATTAGTGTAGCTGCTCTAGTGTAAAGTGTTGTACCCCAAGCAAGCTCACTTTTAACAGGATAAATAGGCCCTCTGCATATTTTTTCAAATTCAAGATCTGTCATTGGTCTTAGTGCAGACCAATCCAAAAAGGCCAAATAATCTGCCCATCCTAGAAAGCCCATTGCTCTATGCGGAAGAGTATTAGTGACAACAGGCCATACACCACTTATATTGTGCCTGTTGGTGGTGACATTCATATATCTAATAGGAGCCTGATCTGCATTTAAAGAGTTAAAGAAGTCAACATATTGGCCTTGAGTAATTTCATATTTCATGGAATAAATTTCAGCATATCCCTTTGGAAAGGCAGCTGGGAGGGATACAGGACGAAAATTTGTACTCGAAGCGGTATATAATTTTCCAACTGTATTAGCAACAGCTATAGCGTTCTCAGAGGTGACATAATATGGAGCGGTCGAAGATCCATTTCTGTAGGTTCCCCCACCATTTCCATCACCTAGATAAAAACTATCTTGCGGTATTTGCACCATTTCAATCCCATAGACCTTGAAGTCATAATCTGCAGGACCGAGATTTTTAATTCGAACCGAGACAGCTACATTTATAATATTACCAACCCCATCAGTACTTCTTCTTAAAAATAAGCCTTTCGCTTCGGCACTGACATCTTTACCGTCCAGATAAACTTCTAGGGGAGTCGCAGCAGTGTGGTCACTTAAGGTACTTGACAAATCGACGTGCGACCATTGCCCGGAAGCACAATCTCTTTTCTTAATAAATATCCAAGACGCATCATGATTTTGAGGGACTACGCTGACCCTCCAACTATTCTCCCAACTAATATTGAAGGTAATGGTAGAGTCATTGGATAAATTCACACTAGAAATTTGCAAATTATTTGCAAAAAGGCCTGCTGCAAATAGCAAACATAGGGATAGGGTACAAATAGAATTAAGAATTCTCATATCAATTTTGATTATAATATTGAAGATTTAGTTTTTTCTGTTTGGTAAATGTACAAAATCATCTGCTAAATCGGTTGCAAAACACCTATCAAATTTATATTTAACTATAATTTTAGTTACGTATGATTTAAACTTATTATTTGTCTTTCTCGTCACTGTTCACTTTTTTGTTTTTTATAATTTGGGGCTTCCCTACGGGTCGTGCTGTCCAGCACTCTTTCCGCAATTCCGCTATGCTTCATTGCTACATTCAAACAACCGGGCGGCGATCCGCACTTCCCATCACTAGCCCGCGGTTGATATTATTGGAGATGTGCTAGTATAGTCATTTCAAGTTTGGCTAATCACTAGATTCTTTGAATTAGGAAGTTTCGAGTCCTGTAGGTACGGCATCAGTCAGAGTAGATACCGCACTTTAAGTCCTGCCTGCTGCGCAACGGAAGGCAGGGCTCAAACTTCACAATTCAAACAACAGACAACACTTCCCGCCTCAATCTATTGCATTGGACTAGGGATGGGAAGTGTTGTTTGAACAAGCGAGCAACACTGGCGAATGCCAGTGTGGTGAGCGCAGAGAGTACTGGACAGCCCGGCCCGAAATGCAGTAGTAGATGATGCAATGTTGTTGCATCATCTACTGCAGAATGGAGGGAAGGCCCCTTAAAATCTATTTCAATACACCACTTCCCAGTAATCAAAAAAGGTCATTTGAAATCAGACGGCCTTTTTCGAGTAATTATTGTGTTTTCATTTACTTGAAGTAGATCAAAGTCTCTGCATCAACATTATTGGTCAAAGTACATTCTCCGCCACTATATGGTACTACACTCGCAGTAATAGTGGTTGAACCATCTGTACCTTGGGGATCATACAAACCATCAGAAAGCGCAATGAAAATTGACTCTGTTGTTCCTCCTATAAGCATTCCACTATTCCCGTTGTAGTTGAAGGTATGGAAGAGACCGTTATCACCGCCATAGTTCCAGTTCGGATTGGTCACCACATCCCAAGTAAATGTCAATCTCGGGTCAGAAGGCATTCTCACCGTAATTGGAGAAGGACCAGCATCAACATCATTCAACTCAGTGACATCAATTCGAACAGAAATTGCAGACAGCCCTGAAATATTACCTGGTATAAGTGTCGTTATCACAGTAATATCTGCACAAAGATTGAGGCAATCAGATTGATTCGCTGTTACTGGTTCGGTGACACTTCCATCTTCGAATGAACAAGGATCTAGAGGATCGGTCTTGTCATTGCATTCCGTCATATTGACAACCCCGTCACCATCACAGTCGATGTTTGCTAATGGATCATTAGGATCAGGCAATAGTATTGCGCAAATATCTAGATTGTTTGTTACAGCTAAGAAACAAGGATCGCAAGGCATCTCATTGATCAGGACACCATCAGCCAAAGAGCAACCATTACTGTCTGTAACGGTAACCATGTAAGTACCAATTGCGAGACCTGTAGCCGTTGGAGTTGTTTGATTACCTGCCATAGCATCCCATTGGTAGGTATAAGGCATTGTGCCGTAAGATGGGGTAACGGTAGCAGATCCATCTGTCACACCACCACAACTGACTTCATCTGTATTAATAAATACAAATAAGCCTGGAACTGACGATTCTGGAACTTCAATCGTTTCTACTATTGAACAACCATTCATATCCATAACCGTAACAGTATACATACCCGCAAATAATCCAGTAGCTGTTGCCGAAGTTGCTCCATTATTCCAGAGGTAACTATAACCTGGTGTGCCGCCTGATACTGATAGATAAGGTAGCATCATGAGTTGTTCCAGAAACAGTAACAGCGCATAATTGATCAGGATTGACTGTTGCGGGTTCTGCAATAGCACAGTTATCATTTGTAGGAGGTGGAGGTGGAGTTGTTGCACAGAGATCAATCGTTCCGAATTGATTATTTCCAAAATCCCAAATTCGAAGGTAATAAACACCAGGGGTCAAGTTGGTAAATACAAAAGGCCATCCTGATATAAATTGTGTACAGTTTACTTGTATTAAATTCCCGCAAGTCCCAGAATATAGAGCACCTCCAGGGCTTGACCAATTTAGATTTTGATAATTAAATGAAATGTTGCCGGGAGCTGGAATCGTGATTTCATACCAAAAATCTCCTCCTTGGTAACTGCCACAAGTTGGAGTAGGCAACTCGCCAGAATTTGTAGCTCCAGTGTTATTACCTATTGTCCAACCACCACATGCAATAGAATATACTGGTAATATCTCCGCTGTTGTACACAGATCATTTGGAGGCGCTTGACTAAATCCGATTTGATAAATAAGTAACAAACTTAAGGTAAGTAAAGGGAAACATTTCTTCATCGTTTGGTAAGTTTAAGTCAATTTACATCAACTCTATGCACTAACATTTATACATACCCCGAATACCTTTCTAGGAAGAAAGGAATTAAGATAGGATTGATAGGAGGTATACTCAAAAAGTTAGTTGTATAGGTTTAATTTTAGTTGGTTTACTTAAAGTTAATAAAATAAAATTGATCTATTCTGATAATTCAATATAAATAAATTTCATTCATTCATAACTTAAGAACACTGAGAGTGTATAGCTAATTATTTCTAAACCAAGTCATTAAACTGTCAGAAAACAAACGGTCTAATAAAACTTTTAACCTAGAACTCAGATCAACAGTCACGTCTTCAAATAATCTGCCATGGGCAAGGGATGGAAGTGGTATGCGCGGAGTGCAACGAGCACATAAGAACGGACAGCCCGGTGCCGAAGTATGAGGTATGACCCCAAAGAAAAATCAGCCTTCTTCATATTCAGGACTAAAATCCCATCCAAAACAATTTAACCCGCATTATGAAATTGGAAATTTATCTTAATAAAAAAGGGCTGTTCAATGAAGAACAGCCCTTTATAAAAACTAATTATCATATTATTCGAAGTATACCAGACGCTCAGAATCAGTATCGTTAAGGATGTTGCATTCTCCTCCCCCAAAAGGCACGATTGATGCTGTAACTGTGGTTTGTCCATCTGTTGCTTGTGGGTCATAGGTAGATTGGAAGCCAAATGCTTCAGTTTGTCCACCTGTGATTACAAGACCAGTGCCGTTGTATTTGAAGGTATGCACCACTCCATTGTTTCCAAGATAAGTCCAATTCGTATTGTTAACTGGTGTCAATGCCACACTTGTTAAAGATGGATCCCATACAAATGTTAATCTCGGATCAGACGGAATTCTTATGAAGATTCCGGATCCGTCTGTATCGATACCATTCAACTCAGTGATTTCAACAGCCACTCCGATTCCACTTACTCCAGCAATGTTACCTGGAAGAATCGTTGTAATTGGAGTTAAGTCAGGACAATCATCTAACCCATCAGTTGGATCATTATTGTTTTGACACTCTTCCAAGTTTGTTACGCCACCGTTATCACAATCGGCTGCACCAATTGGGTGATTTGGATCTGCGCTCAACAGTGCACAGATATCAGCATTCCCGTCCACTGCAGTAATACAAATATTAAACACATCGTCACTTGTGACGCTAGGATCACCTCCAGAGTTACATTCAGTAATATTGTCAATTCCACCAGCATCACAGTCAAGACTTGCCAGAGGGTGATTTGGATCGAAGTTAATCAACTGACAGATGTTAATACCTGCGTCAATAGCTGATTGACAATCATCTGATGAATCAAACGGATCTTCTCCACTTGCGCACTCTACTGCGTTCATCACTCCACCACCATCACAATCAAGTGTTGCTAATGGACTTGATGGATTCAAGGTAATCATAGTACAGATATCAATATTAGCAGTTGCTGCTGTAGCACAATCGTCCCCTGCTACTAATGGATCTGAGCCTGTGTTACATTCGATAGCATTTGATATACCACCACCGTCACAGTCAAGTGATCCAATTGGATCTGCTGGGTTACTTACTAACATTGCGCAGATATCGATTGTTCCGTCCTGCGCCTGTTCACATAAACTTGGTGTACAGTTTTGGTCGTCGATTGGATCGGTTGGATCCCCTGCATTTGCACATTCAGTAGCATTGTCCACACCACCACGGTCACAGTCTAAGCTTGCCCACGGGTGTGTTGGATTTGCTGCAAGTATTGCACAAATATCCACTCCTTCTTCTGCGGCTGCACCACAGTCGTCTAGAGGATCGCAAGGATCTTCACCATGAGAACATTCAATAATGTTTGTTACACCTCCGTTATCGCAGTCTAGCTGTGCTAATGGATGGGCTGGATCCCAGTTAATCAAGATACAGATATTGATTGCGGCTGCTTTCGCTGCAGAACAATCATCTGTTGATTCGGAAGGATCTGTTCCAATTGAGCATTCTGTAAAGTTGTCAATTCCTCCATTATCACAATCGAGGCTAGCCATTGGATGTGTTGCATCACCATTGATGATCGCACAGATATCTTCTCCTGTTGCTATTGCTGCAAGACAATCATCTGTTGGATCAGCTGGATCACCGCCATTCGCACACTCTGTTCCGTTATCAATTCCTCCATTATCACAATCTTCAGCTGCGTAAGGACTTGATGGATCTAGAGCGATTAATGTACAGATATCAATCCCTGTAGCTACTGCAGCATTACAATCATCTGCAGGATCGCCAGGATTGGTTCCTTGTGTACATTCGACATGATTCGGCATCCCACCACCGTCACAATCCAATGTGGCTAATGGATGATTCGGATCGCCGCATATAATCGCACAGATATTTAGCTCTCCGATTATTGCTACCTGACAATCATCACTAGGATCTCCTGGATCACCACCATTCTCGCATTCGAGAATATTTGGTACACCGCCACCATCACAGTCTAGATCAGCTAACGGATGATTTGGATCACCACCAATCAATACACAGACGTCTAATCCACAACCTAAGGCTGCTTCGCATTCATCTGAGGCATCTTCAGGATTATAACCGAACAGACACTCATTGATGTTTGGTACTCCGCCATTATCACAATCCATTGTTGCCATTGGATGATAAGTTCCGTCAGGATTAATTAGGATATCACATAAATCAACATTATCACTCTTTATGACTGCATCACAATCATCTGAAGGATCGATTGGATCTTCACCAGTATAACATTCCTCAATGTTAATTACGCCACCTTCATCACAATCCAGTGTTGCCATTGGGTGATTTGGATTCCCTGCAATCACTGCACAAAGATCAACGCCACCGGCGATAGCAATTGCGCACTCATCATCAGGATCATTTGGATCGCCTCCATTGGCACATTCTGTCTGATTATCTAGACCACCTTTATCACAATCCGCTGTTCCTAATGGATTGGTCGGATCAGCAGCCAAGATTGTACAGATATCATCAGTTGGGTCTAACTCATCACAAGGATCGTTTGCAGTACAGAAGAAGTCATCACTTGGATCTGTAGGATCATCGCCATTATTACATTCAATAATGTTGATGATTCCGCCATTATCACAATCCTGTGTTGCTAGAGGATGTCCAGGATCTGCTAATACAATTGCACAGATGTCCATTTCAGCATCAAGGATGGTTTGACAATCGTCTGATGGATCAAGTGGATCCTGACCATGGTAACATTCCTTGATGTTCATCGCACCACCGTTATCACAATCTGCTGTTGCTAGTGGGTGATTGGGATCAGCATTGATCAATGCACAAAGGTCGATGTTCTCATCTATTATTGTCTGACAATCATCCGCAGGATCCAATGGATCTTCTCCACTGTTACACTCCGTCTGATTATCTACGCCTCCGTTATCACAATCCATTGTTGACATTGGATGTGTTGGATTTGCTGTTAGAATTGCACATATATCAACCTCTCCATCAACTGCTGCTTCACAGTCATCGGCAGGATCTATAGGATCATGACCGTTCTGACATTCTGTATAGTTATCCACTCCACCATCGTCACAATCTGCTGTGGCTAATGGGTGATTTACATTCCATCCAATCATCGCGCAGATATCTAATCCAGCATCAATTGCTGACTTACAATCGTCGGCTGGATCAAATGGATCTTCACCTGTGCTACATTCATCTACATTCAAAACACCACCACCGTCACAATCTTGCGATGCCATTGGATGATTAGGATCAATTAAGATCAGGACACAGATATTAATGCCTGCTTGATCTGCTATATCACAGTCATCAGCAGGATCATTTGGATCACCACCGTTGGCACATTCCGTTTCATTATCCATTCCTCCGTTATCACAATCCAATGTGGATAGTGGGTGGGTTGGATTTGTTGTAAGTAATGCACAAATATCAGTTCCATCAGCTTCTGCTTCCAGACATAGATCTCTGCAGTTATTGTCATCACCTGGATCAGAAGGATCATCGCCGGCTGCACATTCATCTTCATTGCTGACTCCACCATCGTCACAGTCTAAGGTTGCCCATGGGTGTGTTGGATCGCCATTAATTACTGCACAAATGTCAGCTCCTGTATTTGCTGCTACATCGCAGTCGTCTACAGGATCACTTGGATCTCCCCCATTTGAACACTCATCATAGTTATTCGCTCCACCATTATCACAATCCAGTGTTGCTAGTGGATGGTTCGGATCTGCACCAATTAGTAGACAAATATCTATTGCTCCATCAATAGCAGCCTGACAGTCATCGGCAGGATCGAATGGATCTTCACCACTCTGACACTCATCAATGTTGGTGACTCCTCCTCCATCACAATCTGCTGTTGCTAATGGATGATTTGGATCACCACTGAACAACAAGCAAATATTTATACCTGATGCTTCCATAACATCACAATCGTCTGCAGGGTCTAATGGGTCACCACCAGCTGCACATTCTTCAGCGTTAGTTGCACCACCATTATCGCAATCTAAGTCTCCAATTGCGGCGTCTGGATCAATAGTAAGGATGGCACAGATATCTATGTTTCCTGCTTCAGCATCATGACATTCACAAGTTGGATCATCACTAGGATTACTTGGATCGGTGCCTGCGATACATTCATCGATGTTGATGACTCCTCCACCGTCGCAATCCAAGGTCGCCCAAGGATTAGTTGGATCAGCATCTAAAATTGCACAGATATCCATTTCCATATCCGCTGCTACTTCACAGTCGTCAGCTGGATCGCTTGGATCACCTCCGTTGATACATTCATCATAGTTGTTGACACCACCACTATCACAGTCCGCCATTGCTAATGGTCCTGTTGGATCATTAAGCACTATGGCACAAATGTCTACACCAGCTGCTATTGCTATGGTGCAATCATCGGCGGGATTACTTGGATCACCACCATTATTACATTCATCTTCATTAACAACTCCCCCTCCATCACAATCTAATGTACTTAGTGGGTTTGCAGGGTCCATAGTTAATATAGCACAAACGTCTATAGTACCGTCATTTACAAGATCACAATCGTCTGCAGGGTCTAGCGGGTCACCACCAGCTGCACATTCTTCAGCGTTAGTTGCACCACCATTATCGCAATCTAAGTCTCCAATTGCGGCGTCTGGATCAATAGTAAGTATGGCACAGATATCTATGTTTCCTGCTTCAGCATCATGACATTCACAAGTTGGATCATCACTAGGATTACTTGGATCGGTACCTGCGATACATTCATCGATGTTGATGACTCCTCCACCGTCGCAATCCAAGGTCGCCCAAGGATTAGTTGGATCAGCATCTAAAATTGCACAGATATCCATTTCCATATCCGCTGCTACTTCACAGTCGTCAGCTGGATCGCTTGGATCACCTCCGTTGATACATTCATCATAGTTGTTGACACCACCACTATCACAGTCCGCCATTGCTAATGGTCCTGTTGGATCATTAAGCACTATGGCACAAATGTCTACACCAGCTGCTATTGCTATGGTGCAATCATCGGCGGGATTACTTGGATCGCCACCATTATTACATTCATCTTCATTAACAACTCCCCCTCCATCACAATCTAATGTACTTAGTGGGTTTGAAGGGTCCATAGTTAATATAGCACAAACGTCTACTGTACCGTCATTTACAAGATCACAATCGTCTGCAGAGTCTAATGGATCATTTCCTTCTGCGCACTCTGTTGCGTTGTCTACTCCTCCTTCGTCACAGTCTAATGTGGCTAGAGGGTTTGTAGGATCTGCATCTAGGATTGCACAGATATCGATGTTACCCATTTCAGCATCGTGACAAGCACAAGTTGGATCATCTGCAGGATCGTTAGGATCGGTTCCAGCGATGCATTCATCAACATTAGAAACGCCACCACCGTCGCAGTCTAAGCTTGCCCAAGGATGAGTCATATCGAATACACCATTACCATCAGGATCCAGCATTCCGCAGATATCCATTCCAGCGTTTGATGCTGCGTCACAGTCATCCGTTTCATCGGTTGGATCTCCTCCGTTCTGACATTCAGTAATGTTGTCAACTCCACCGTTATCACAGTCCTGAGTTGCCATCATTCCATTAGGATCGTTGAGTACAATTGCGCAGATGTCGATACCATCATCTATAGCTGCCTGACAGTCGTCTGTTGGGTCAAATGGGTCTTCTCCGTTTGAACATTCAGTTATGTTGTCAACACCACCACCATCACAATCGACATTTGCCAATGGATGATCAGGATCACCTGCTAAGAGGACACATAAGTCAAGACCAGTAAATTGCCACAAATCACAATCATCTGCATCGTCTAAGGGATCACCATTGTTTGCGCATTCGGTTGCATTGTCAACTCCACCTTCATCACAGTCAAGTGTTCCGATCGGATTTGTTGGATCTGCAGCTAATAGTGCACATATATCTAGTGTACCCGCCATTGCTTCATCGCAAGGACATTGAGGATCATCGCTTGGGTTACTAGGATCATCTCCAGTTATACATTCCGTAATATTGTCGATTCCACCTTTGTCACAGTCCAGGGTAGCCCATGGGTGTGTTGTGTCGAAGGTGCCGTCTCCATCAGGATCGAGCATTGCGCAGATATCAATTCCAGCTGCTCCTGCATATTCACAATCATCATCTGGATCACTTGGGTCTCCTCCATTTTCGCATTCGGTAATGTTATCGACTCCACCTTTATCACAATCTGCCGTAGCCAATGGTCCAGTTGGATCTGCTAGTACGACGACACAAATATTGACATCACCAGCAATGGCTGCCATACAATCATCATTAGGATCAAATGGATCTCCTCCATTATCACACTCAGTAGCATTATCTACTCCACCACCATCACAATCTAATGTTGCCATTGGGTTATTAGGAGTGTCTGCAATTAACATACAGATATCTACATTAGCGTCTTGTGCAATATCACAATCATCAGATGAATCTAATGGGTCGCCGCCTTCTGCACATTCTGTCGCATTATCAATTCCTCCATCATCACAATCTAATGTTCCCAATGGATTCGTTGGATCAGCGGCTAATATGGTGCAGATGTCGATTGTTCCTTGTTCTGCATCATGGCAAGCACATGTTGGGTCGTCACTAGGCTCGTTAGGATCCGTTCCTGCTATACATTCGTCGACATTACTCACGCCTCCACCGTCACAATCTAGCGAAGCCCATGGATGTGTGTCATCGAAAGTGCCGTCACCATCTGGATCTAGCATCATACAAATATCCACCCCTGAGTTGGAAGCTGCGTCACAGTCATCTGCTGGATCACTTGGATCACCGCCATTCTGACATTCTGTGATGTTGTCTACTCCTCCGCTATCGCAGTCCTGAGTTGCCATCATTCCATTAGGATCGTTGAGTACAATTGCGCAGATGTCGATACCATCATCTATAGCTGCCTGACAGTCGTCTGTTGGGTCAAATGGGTCTTCTCCGTTTGAACATTCAGTTATGTTGTCAACACCACCACCATCACAATCGACATTTGCCAATGGATGATCAGGATCACCTGCTAAGAGGACACATAAGTCAAGACCAGTAAATTGCCACAAATCACAATCATCTGCATCGTCTAAGGGATCACCATTGTTTGCGCATTCGGTTGCATTGTCAACTCCACCTTCATCACAGTCAAGTGTTCCGATCGGATTTGTTGGATCTGCAGCTAATAGTGCACATATATCTAGTGTACCCGCCATTGCTTCATCGCAAGGACATTGAGGATCATCGCTTGGGTTACTAGGATCATCTCCAGTTATACATTCCGTAATATTGTCGATTCCACCTTTGTCACAGTCCAGGGTAGCCCATGGGTGTGTTGTGTCGAAGGTGCCGTCTCCATCAGGATCGAGCATTGCGCAGATATCAATTCCAGCTGCTCCTGCATATTCACAATCATCATCTGGATCACTTGGGTCTCCTCCATTTTCGCATTCGGTAATGTTATCGACTCCACCTTTATCACAATCTGCCGTAGCCAATGGTCCAGTTGGATCTGCTAGTACGACGACACAAATATTGACATCACCAGCAATGGCTGCCATACAATCATCATTAGGATCAAATGGATCTCCTCCATTATCACACTCAGTAGCATTATCTACTCCACCACCATCACAATCTAATGTTGCCATTGGGTTATTAGGAGTGTCTGCAATTAACATACAGATATCTACATTAGCGTCTTGTGCAATATCACAATCATCAGATGAATCTAATGGGTCGCCGCCTTCTGCACATTCTGTCGCATTATCAATTCCTCCATCATCACAATCTAATGTTCCCAATGGATTCGTTGGATCAGCGGCTAATATGGTGCAGATGTCGATTGTTCCTTGTTCTGCATCATGGCAAGCACATGTTGGGTCGTCACTAGGCTCGTTAGGATCCGTTCCTGCTATACATTCGTCGACATTACTCACGCCTCCACCGTCACAATCTAGCGAAGCCCATGGATGTGTGTCATCGAAAGTGCCGTCACCTTCTGGATCTAGCATCATACAAATATCCACCCCTGAGTTGGAAGCTGCGTCACAGTCATCTGCTGGATCACCTGGATCACCGCCATTCTGACATTCTGTGATGTTGTCTACTCCTCCGCTATCGCAGTCGAGTGTTGCCATCATACCCATTGGATCGTTCAATACGATTGCACAGATATCTAAATCATTGTCTATAGCGGACTGACAATCGTCTGCAGGATCAAATGGATCTTCGCCACTGTCGCATTCTTCGATGTTGGTTACGCCACCGCCATCGCAGTCTACGCTGGCTAATGGGTGCATAGGATCGCCCGCTAGCAAGACACATAGGTCGATATTAGTGAATTGCCACATATCGCAATCATCACTAGCGTCAACTGGGTTACCACCATTGGCGCATTCTGTGGCGTTATCAACTCCGCCGTCATCACAATCAAGTGTTCCGATTGGGTTCGTAGGATCAGCAGCTAGAAGCGCACAAATATCTAAATCGCCTGCTTCTGCTTCATCGCAAGGGCATTGCGGGTCGTCACTTGGGTTGGAAGGATCATCTCCAGTAATACATTCTGTAATGTTATCAACACCACCACCATCACAATCGAGCGTTGCCCACGGATGCGTGTCATCGAAAGTACCATTGCCATCAGGGTCAAGTACCATACAGATACTAATCCCTGCTTCTCCTGCGAATTCACAATCATCAGCAGGATCGCTTGGATCACCGCCATTGATACATTCTGTGTAGTTGTCAACTCCACCGTTATCACAATCGAGCATTGCCATAGGGTGCATTGGGTCACTATTGATCAATTGACAGATGTTCACCATTTGAGCCAATGCAGCATCGCAATCATCTGCTGGATTAAATGGATCTTCACCAGCGTTACATTCAGTAATATTGTCAACACCTCCATCATCACAATCTTGTGTTGCTAATGGATTATCAGGCTCGTCGGTTAACAGTTGGCATAAATCAATTCCAGCAGCTTGGGCCATAGCACAATCGTCAGCTGGATCTAGTGGATCACCGCCTTCTGCGCATTCTGTTGCGTTATCAACGCCACCTTCATCACAATCTAAGGTTCCGATTGGGTTCATTGGATCCGCTGCAAGGATCGCACATATATCTATATTACCCAGTTCTGCATCATGGCAAGGGCACGTTGGATCATCGCTTGGATCACTTGGATCTGTTCCTGCAATACATTCATCAATGTTGCTTACTCCACCGCCATCACAGTCTTGTGTCGCCCATGGGTGGGTGTCATCAAACACACCGTTTTCATCCGGATCCAACACTGCACAGATGTCCATGCCTTGCTCCGCTGCTATTTGGCAGTCGTCTCCATCATCTCCTGGATCTCCACCTTCCAAGCATTCTGTTAGATTGTCTACTCCACCCATATCACAATCCCAAGTCGCAAGTGGGGATTCATGGAACATCGAGTCTGTTATTATACAACAGAACGCTAGTGGATCATCCATTGCCATCTCACAACAATCAACTAATTCCATTTTGAATACGGTATCTAACGGAGTCAGACATATCCCATTCGTTACTGTTGCTGTATAGTAACCTGTAACATTGGCAGCAATATGGACATTATTCGGTCCAGATTGAACTAGGACTGCTGGGCCTCCTGAAACACTTGCATAAAAGAAGTCATAGTTTGAGAATCCAGGATCTACTGTAATTGTTGGAGGATCTTCAGGGAAGTAACATTCACCATATTTCGCATCACAAACAATAGAAGGAATTGGCGGCGAAAGAACAGTTACGCTAAATGTAGCTGTAGCCATACAACAATTATTATTAAAAGACGATCCTTTAAAATCGCCTGGTGGTTGAGGTAAACAATCCGCTGGATTCGTTATTTCAATTGTATAAGTAATATTTGCATCTGGGTTACAAATCATTGGCGTTGCAGAAGTAGAATCATCCAAATAAGTTCCAGGAGACCAATTGATACTTACTGCACCTATCCATTCTTCTGGAATACCAGCATCAAGCTGAGTACATTCCAGATTACAAACAATAGCAGCGCCATCATCAAGCGTAAAGTCATCCAATTGGATGATCTCAATTATCCAGGTTGTATCGCACCCTGCGGTTCCACCAGTAACAGCAAGCTCAACCGGAGAAGTGGTATACCCACCTAGAGAGACAACTCCAAATTGATCAGGAACTGGAGCAGCCAAACTTGAGGGTGTCAAATAGGTAAAGGAATATCCATCACAAGTTGCTAAATCAACTGTTTCTCCAGGACAGATGACCAATGGGTCTGTAAGTCCAGCGAGGAAGTCTGGTTTTGGAGTTCCATTATATTCAAACAAATCGGAATCACAATTACAATTCGGATCAATTGTCAAATTCACTAGTAGAGGGCAGGTAAACTCTTCAGTAATCCTTGGAGTATTGCCATCAATTACAGCCATTGTATCAGCCCCTAAAGCGACTGTTGTTGATGTTGAATAAATAATTTGGTCATAACTATCAATTTGTCCATTTTGATCCACATCATAAACAAATTCTATTGTTACTGGACCACTATATGGTGTAGTACCTGTTTCTACTGTTACTTCATACTCAAAAGAGGCGGATAGTGGATCACTATCACATTGTACTACCATTTCAACATCTCCGATTTGGAGCGGTGGATTGACCTGAAGTACAAGATATTGGTTGATTGAGTTGTTTACAAAAACATCGCATGGTACACCAGTGGTACTACACACAATCGTTTCTACCTTAGACATAATGAGCGCTTCGACTAAGACTTCTCCGCATTCAACCGTTGGATCTACTTCTAATTCTACTGTACCTGCGAATGACTGTTGTGGAGACAATCCATCTGGAATGTCAAAACAGACTTCAGTCCTTCCGTCAGGGAGAACGATTTCAGAGACATTCGTAGGCGTGAATCCTCCTGGAGAAGTAAAGACAAAGCTACCTGGAGTGTAAGTAAGTGAGGAGGGGAATGTCATACAAGTTGTAGTCATGTTTGAAACACCACCAGTAGTCGATAAGTTTACTGCAGAAAAACTAACTGGAACAGGACCGCCACATGAGTAATCGATGGGGTCCATGTTGATAACAAATTGTGCAAAATCAGCAGGGTCTGCACCATTAATAATAATACCAGGGTGCGGTACCCAACCTGAGCCGATTCGTTTTTCACAAGGATCGTCCGCCTCCGTTAATACATAAAACGGAGTATTTGAAACGTACTCATTACAATTTGTTTCAGCTATAAAACGATAGATTAATAGATTATCTCCTGCTGGTGCCAAAATACCAGGTAATCCATTTTGTAATATTGGTGGTATTGAAGCATCAAAAATACTTAGAGAAGGACCAAATGGGCTAGTTCCTCCTGATGTTGGGTCTGGCATTGATGTACCAGGAGCCCCTGAAATTCCTGGATAAACATATTCAAAGCTTCCAGGCACGAAGGTCAATCCTGGTGGCAATACAAATTGCGTTTCAAGACCAGTTAAGATTGCTTCTTTTACATTTTTGATTAAAATCTCTAAATGTACTGTATCACAAAGGTTTGCATACTTCGGTGATTTTGTTTCCCAAGTATTTTGAACTTCTGCTTCGCCTGAAATATATTCATAGCAACACATCGCTGAAGTACAGGCAGCTCCACCACCTGCAAGCAACTGAGAAGTTAATTCAGGAGAAAGACAGCCAGAAGCAGTACTGATACAGACTTCCGTCTCCATTTCTTCCGTAGGGCAGAACAATAATTCTGTTTCGATGATAATTTCAAAGCAATCACCAGTACTCAAATCAGGTGTTTCCACGTAGTAAGTACTGGATGTTGCATCTGTTCCTGTTAGCGTCCAGTTTACTGGACCACCGATACCAGTTGTTACATTAATCAATTGAACGGTTGGAGGTAAACTTATGGACGTGACCACATTTGTATGAGCTCCTCCAGCACCAGCACAAACTTCATAGGTGTTAAATTCTGAAGCACCGGCGGCATCTGAAACGAAGTCTTTCTGGATTGTGCACGTGAGTGGGCCTGGGTTGGTGCCTCCACTTATATAATTTAACGTTCCAGTTATTGTATCTAAGTGATAATCTTTTTCATCAAATTTAAGGGTATTGTAACCAGCAGTCCCAGGACCACCACCATTACACTCAGGAACAGGATATGTATTTCCACTATTATCTACAAAGAAGCTTAAGGTAGGAGAAGGGTGTATATGATAGTTACATCTATATCCTCCTGATGCAAAGCTACAAGGCAATGAATATACTATTCCCAATTCGTAATCTTGAGGTTCAGGAACTGATCCGGGGCAGATTTTTTTCAGATCGTAGGAGATGACAACCTGATCATTGGTGGCTCCTAGTCCAACACCGAGTGGTTCAAATTCTGATTTATCTAAGAACATTTGTCCCCTTGCACCAGAAGGAGTACAACAATTGCTTGATGTTACGGGATCGAAAACACATATTGTTGTAGCGTCATAAGTTGGCTGCGACAATTGCGTAGTATTTCCGTTTGCATAAGTAGCTGACAAGTTAGAACCAAATACAAAAGGTGAGTATAAGGGTATTGAAAGCGAATCAAAGTAGTAATATGGTCTAAATTCATTTGGATACCAACTAGCTGGTAAACTATCTGACACATCAATTGTATGTGAAACTGTAGCACCACAACTGGATTCCGTAAAGTTAGTTACTGCTGTTAATGGATCAGGACAATGCAGTTCGATAGGTGTAGTAGTTTGACAATTACCACCTAAATTTGTGAATACACCATTAACATAGGCGTATGATGCTGCCCATTGATTGATGAGAAGATCTTCATCTGGTCTTGCTGCAATATCCGCATTTTCTATTTTATATGGATTTTTTTGAAGAGGTAAATTGAATTTAACATGAATTTGATCTCCAATTTCCAATCCTCCCATTTGATTTTTCATTTCAGTTAAACACTGACCAGAAACATTAGTAGGAGAGCCATTTGCAAATTCAGTTTCTCTATCCAACACAATTAAGTGAACTCCTTCATTATCTAATGCATCCGCGGAACTATTAGCCGGCGTAGTAAGTGTTGCTCCCGCAATCGAATTTCCTCCTCGAAACTGAAGAAAAGCTTGACCACTTGCATTACATGCACTCAAATCTATGGGTACCAGTATTCCAGGGTTAGAAGCTTTTTCAAATGAAAACTCTAACATTCTAGCATGAATATAATCTGGGAGTAATTCCAATCCTGGACTATAAGCTCTTCCGGATGTAGCATATCCAAAATTATAAAAGTACATTCGGTGTGCATCATTAAGTGGCACAGGGTCTAGTATTTTATAGGTAGAATGGACATATAATGAATCACACGGAAGGAGTCGTCTTTTCTCGATGGAGGAGATTAAAGAAGTATCTACTGGAGTCGTCATTGTAGCATCAGTGAATCCATAATCTGCTCTTCTGGCTTCAGAATTTCTACCTGATATAAAACAACTACAGCTACAATTCCTCACTGAAGAGAAGGTGGCTGCTTCACATGCTCTAACAAGCGTACAGGTAGGGGCACAATCATTGCAGTTTTCAACGACCCTAAAATTACCTGAGACATATGTTCTGGGGTAACAAAGACAAGAATCCATGACCATTTCGAAATTATAGCATACCAATCCTGCAACCGTGCTTCCTACATCAAGTTTAACAGTTTTTTGATCCAAGTGATTCGTTGTGACACTAATGTCTGAGGCTGGAACAGGAATCCCGTTGTACATAGCAGTTGTAGGATCAATTTGCATATCTTTTACGACCCTTGGGTCGCCAGAAATATCTAATTCAAAATGTACATCACTATTACCACATGGGGTAACACCATTTGATCCAAACTCATAACAAAATTCTACATCGACTCTGTTCTCCCCAGTATTGCCGAGACCAAAATTAAACGTAGCTACATTAGCAGCTCCGACTGCTATCGTATCTGGGTTAATGGTTGTTTGAATATTTCCATAAGAGAATACAGTAGGTGTAATGCCTCGATTGAGATTAAATGGATCCCCACAGTTACGTTCTCCTTTAATTTTAGCACTATTGGCTTCACAATCAATATCAGCGCAGCCAGAAATTGGACCACTTTGGCATTTGATAGCGGCAACGTATCTAATTGTTATAGATTCACCACCAGGAAGATCATCAAAAAATCCATCACCGTCAGTATCTGAAAGACCACCCGCACCATCAGGGTCAGCGGTAAAGTTGAGTGCACTTGCCATAAAGTAGGTTCCGTCAAAATATAAATCTGAAGCGGCGAAAGCACTTCCTCCAACAATCTCGGCACTTACTGCTTCAAATGCGTCACCTTCACAGATTTGAATTCCACCTTCGAAATTTAGAATTCTACCTCTTAAAGGATCTGTCCGGTTGGACTTAAATGTCAATTCAAATATTGCATTATCACCGCAGATTTGAGGCGTTTGTATATTCGTACCTGTTATTTGTGGGGTATTTTGGAAATTTGGGGCATACCTATAACTACCTTCTGCTACAGATGGATCTGTGCAGGGCTCTGTGGCGCCACCACATCCAAAGGAAGCATTGTAAGTGACATCGAAAATATCTTTTGTAGTTGCACAGTCCAATAGTTGCTCGTAACAAACTTGTACAACTACCTGTTCGTTTTCATCTAGAGTACCACCCGTAAAATATGAGCTACCAATAACTGCGTCCACTTCCATAGTTCCCGGGTTGTAGGTAAATGGTACATTTACTCCTCCTATATTAATGGATAAAGCAAAATCTGGTGCAAGGTGCACAGCATCTATTCCAAAGTCAAACTCAGTAATTGAAGCATCAATACCGGTTTGTCTTATGGTTACATTGGAGCATCTGAAATCGGCAGTTGTAATGTTTGCCGCAATCGGACTTACACTTATAATATTAAGTGAGGGTCTTCGTGTAAATAACCCATAGTCATTTGTTCCTGTCCAAGTTTCAGAACACGGAATAGCTCCATTAACTGGATCATTAAAAAAGAAATCAAATGTAGAACCAAAGAAAAACTCAGTACTAGAAGGAAGCGTATAAATATCACAAGTTGCCGTGATTGTAAACCAAACAATTTGAACACTATCGGCTCCTAACGTTGGTAGCGTAAATGAAGGATTATTTAGATCTGCTACAGATCCTTGGTTCACAGGATAGTTGGGATCGAAAAAGCCAAAATCGCCTGCGTATTCATAGCCAACGGGGATGTTTAAGGTTAGCTCCGAAAAGGACAACACTTGTCCAGACGTGTTATTGATGTAAATCGAGATTGTATCTGGTACACCACATACAGTAACTTCGTTTACTTCTGGATAACCAGGAACTCCACGTAAATCGTCAATAAATATAGTCGGACATTGAGCGTTTACGTTTACTATGGCTCCAAGCGTTAAAACAATGGCTAAACAACATAAAAACATAGCTCTATAAACTATATTTATATTGAAGTTATTTATTGATTTTAGACTACAACAGTTAGCACTAGGCTGAATTCTTCTTCTCATAATGAGTGGTTTAATTTGGTTTTTAATTTCTAACTAAGATTGACACTTTGGGTATATCAAAATTAAATATGGGTATATGTATTGGTACCTTATTCCTACAAGAGATTACCCTATCCTCTAAGAGATAGATAGTTTATCATTCTACAGAAATGAAGTATTGAAATTACTATGCTATAGGGATGCTGTGATGTGTGGATTTTAGGTTCATTTGGATTTGGTTTGTTTGGTTTAAAATTAAAAATTAATTTTAGTTCTGTAAATATAGTGTATTTTATTTTATTTGCAAAAATATTAATCTTATCACATTACTAATCAATCTATTAACAATTAACATTAAAATTAAAATATAACTATTAGTTTTTGGCTATCAGTTGTTTTTAACAAATACTCACGATCAATGTTTAATATGTTAAAAAAACTAATTTTGAAATTCCTGCTCAATTATCTTTCGAAAATAAATATTAGAACTTTAATCTAGAACAATTTTCCTTTAGAAAGATAAACTCATGGTTCTGGTTTACTGATTACATATTAGACTATATCACGAATTCAATATTTCAATAAAAGCATTAAACGATCGAAGCTTTATTTTATAGCCGATTTTTGTATCAAAGATTCATTAGCAAATACGTATGGTTTCTATACAATTTGCCTAATCCTTTTTGTTGTCGAAAATTAGTTGAATAGCGGGTAAGTAGGTTTCTGTTTAACAAGCGTTTGGTTTTTTTAAAATTTCTGTATAAAATTTGACATAATGGGTTAAACAAAATGCCTAAATTTCGAGTTTCAATACAGTAAATTTAAAAATAATTCATATTAAAAACAAACTAAGACGGTTTAATTCTAATTGTGACATGGTCATTCAGATAATACGTATTAAATCACTCCATAATAACAAACAAGCCAACAGATACAGCCACCTATTTTAAATCACTTTACACATTTACGAAATTCGAATTTATTGGTGCCGGTTAATCTTAATTAAATATTAGAAATTTCGATAAGAACATTCAATATTTTTGCTGCTGCTTCAGAAATAACGGTTCCTGGACCAAACACGCCTATAACTCCATGTTCATAAAGAAATTCATAATCTTGAACAGGAATCACACCACCAACGACGACCATGATATCCTCTCTTTTTAGTTCCGAAAGCGTTGTGATTACTTGAGGCACTAATGTCTTGTGTCCAGCAGCGAGGGATGAGATTCCGAGTATATGGACATCGTTTTCAATAGCTTGCATCGCCGCTTCTTTTGGGGTTTGAAATAGTGGTCCGATATCCACATCGAAACCGAGATCTGCGAAACTAGTTGCAATGACTTTAGCGCCCCTGTCGTGACCGTCTTGTCCCAGTTTTGCGATCATAATCCGTGGCCTACGGCCTGCAATTTCAGCATATTGGTTGGCGAGTTGCCGTGCTTCTTTAAAATGTGCGTCCATAGCAATTTCTTTTGAGTAAACTCCTGATATTGAACGAGTAACTGCTTGGTAGCGACCGAAGACATTTTCAAGCGCCATAGATATTTCTCCTAGTGTTGCCCGATGACGCGCAGCGGTCACAGCAAGTTCTAACAGGTTACCGTCACCAGAGCGAGCAGCTGTTTCGAGCGCTGCTAGTGAGCCACTGACTGAACTGGTATCCCGAGTTTGTTTAATGTCTTGTAATCGCTTGACTTGTGACTTTCGGACTGCGGAATTATCGACTTCCATGATATCCAAGAGCTCCTCTTCATCAGGTGGCGTTCGAAATACGTTTACGCCGACGATTTGATCTTTTCCACTGTCAATTCTAGCTTGTTTTCTAGCTGCAGCTTCTTCAATACGCATTTTGGGAATTCCTGTTTCGATGGCTTTTGCCATACCGCCTAATTCTTCTACCTCCTCAATTAGTTCCCAGGCGCGCGTAACGAGTTCATGGGTCAACCGTTCTACATAATAGGATCCTGCCCACGGATCAACTGCTTTGGTGATATCAGTTTCCTCTTGCATGTATTTTTGAGTATCTCGTGCAATCTTTGCGGAGAAATCGGTAGGTAAGGCAATGGCTTCATCCAAGGCATTCGTATGTAGTGATTGTGTACCACCTAATGCTGCTGACATTGCTTCAATGGCTGTCCTGGCAATATTGTTATAAGGATCCTGCTCCGTTAAACTCCAACCAGAAGTCTGACAGTGGGTTCGCAGCGCCATAGACTTGGGGTTTTGTGGATCAAACTGTTTCACGATCTTAGCCCAAAGCATTCTTGCCGCACGCATTTTAGCAATTTCCATGAAGTGATTCATTCCAATGCCCCAGAAAAAGGAAATTCTAGGCGCGAAGTCATCGATCTTCAGTCCTACTTTCAAGCCAGCGCGAATGTATTCCAGTCCGTCAGCAAGGGTATAAGCCATTTCTAAATCAGCAGGAGCACCTGCTTCGTGCATGTGATATCCGCTAACGCTGATACTATTGAAGCGCGGCATGTGTTTAGAAGTATACTCAAAAATGTCTGCGATGATATTCATGGAAGGTCCTGGTGGGTAGATATAGGTGTTCCTCACCATAAATTCCTTGAGAATATCGTTTTGAATGGTGCCACTCAATTGCTCCAGACTCACACCTTGTTCTTCGGCGGCAACGATATAAAACGCCATGATCGGGATCACTGCTCCGTTCATTGTCATAGAGACGGACATTTTATCGAGTGGGATACTGTCAAACAGGACTTTCATGTCTTCAACACTGTCTATGGCTACGCCTGCTTTGCCTACATCGCCTTCTACGCGTGGGTGATCGGAGTCGTAACCCCGGTGTGTTGCCAGGTCGAATGCTACTGACAATCCTTTTTGTCCACCAGCCAGGTTTCGTCTGTAAAATGCATTACTTTCTTCTGCGGTGCTAAAGCCGGCGTATTGTCGAATGGTCCAAGGTCGAATGGCGTACATACTGCCATATGGTCCGTTGAGGTACGGCGGAATTCCTGCTGCAAAATCTAAATGTTTGACGTTCTTGAGATCTGTTTTACTGTAGTTCGATTTTACAGTGATCTGTTCTGGTGTGTCATAGGTCTGTCCTTCTGTTTGCTGTTGAGTGGGGGAAGGGGTGAATGGATCTATTTTTTTGAAATCTGGTCGCATTTGTCAAAGATACAATTAATTGAAAATTGATGTGGGGAAATGATTAAAGAATTAAGATTGGTATACTGTTGTTCTTATTGAGTGTTCTTCCACCAAGTAAGAAAGCGAGTCTATGGTCGCTTTACGCTTTTGTTGTATGAGATCGGCTTTTATTCATTCCAAGTTTTCATCCAGTTCAAATATTCTTCCTTATAATCATTATCGTTCAGTTCGATAATTATATTTTCGAGTTCATCATTGTCAAATTCGAAATCAGAAACAGTAAATGTCAAAAAAATATCCTTTCCAACAATGTTTTTGAAAAAGTCTTCATTTTTTAATTTTTTAAGCACATTGATACATAGCTTAAAAAGACGATTCCGAAAGGCTACAAATGTTTCTTCATCTTCGTATTCATTTTCATAATTGTTCTTTCTGAGTTCAGTACTTAATTCCCTGCTTATGTCATTAAATTCTTCAATCGCCCCAGCCATCTCAAACTTCCATTCGGCAGGTTCAAATTTGTAATATTTCAGTTCTTTTTTTTCTTCTTCGCCTAAATCTTCCAACTCTTCAGCATTCTCCTTATGATAAGGAATTAGTAAAAAAGTCCCGTTTAAGCAATCTTCTAAAACTTCAATTTCAATATAATTTTTTATTCTTTGAATTCCTGTTTATCACCGTGTTAATTTCTTTTCATAATTTCACTTATTCGGAATTTAGTTTCTAAGCTAAATTCATGTTTTCCCTCCTCAATCCTTTTCATTTCTGTTTGTTTCTTCTCAAACCAATCCCACCAAATAATTGTAAAGTTGTCCAGATTTTCCCATCTCCATGCATCCCTTATCAATCTTTGTAAATATCTGGGTATTATAATTTGTTGTTGATCTATTGTGTAAATTATTGAATTTCGTTTATTTGAATCAATTCTATGCTGTCGTTCATGAAATTCAATAAACTTTAATTCATTAGATTCCTCCAATGTGAAATCGACTGATATGTTCCTTGTATTTTCAAACACCCTTAGTTCTTCAGGAATTTTACTTAATTCTTGAATACATCTTTCTCGTTTTTTGTCAGTAATCTTGACGTAAGATTCTAATTCTGTGATTAATGAATTTGTATTATAAACCGGGTTAATATCATTATCAAGACGATAATTTTCATCTATATGAACTGAATTCGGGTACAATTCCTTTAGTTTATTCAAGAATGCCAATTCCTTTTTCCTCTTTGAGTTTGTCTTATTATATATCTTGATTTGATTATTCACGCTTGTATTTTTTAACTGGGTCTATATTTATTCACTGGTGTAGCACTAGCAAAGATAAAGACTTAGGCTTTAGCAGAGACCAAGCTTATTAAAAATTGCTAAATTTTTGTTAGGCATTGGCATTTATTTATCTTTTAAACTAATAAGTCCTTTTCTTCTCTTATTCCAATTCTTTATCTTGAAAACAAACAAAACCAATTTTCTAAATATGGGTTTTTTAATTTTTTGAATTTGTACTAAGTCTACAATGTTTTCAGGAATATCCTTTTTTTCAGTTAAATATTCTATTGCTTTAGCCTTTAGAGGAGATGGATAATCCTCAAGATTTTTGGGAAGACATAAGGAGATTCGATATTTCATTTCAATATCAGTTTCCTTTATTACTTCATCGAGCAACATTTCTGTTCTCTTCTCTGACAATTTATCCACCTTTTCTTTATATGAAACGAATTCTGAATGCTTCATTCGCACATCACTTTTACTAACTCCATCATAATAATCGGAATCTGTAAAACTATTCTCATTCCATATGTATTTCGCACCATAAACCTCTTCTTTCGGACTATCAGGATTATATGAATCATCAAGATGGATTAAATGTCTAACTCTTGAACGTACCCAATAGAATGATCGTAAAATTCCGATTTTTTCGGGTTTTGTAGCATTTGAGAAACGGTTAACCAAATATTCGTTGACCTTTAGGTCGTATACTCGAACACATTGACTCAGAAAATTATTGTTGTAGCTCGGATCCTCAATTTCAATTGCTGTTTCTAGTAATTGATACATCATTTTTTCCGAAAAAGTATCAACTACGCGCAATACATGTGGTACGAACCATCTTTTATCCTTGTATGGCAATAAGTCTAACAAAAACAATTCATCTGATTCACTTAGCTTCCCACCATTCATATTTCTATACTTCACAAATATTTCGTGACTATTGTATTTATCATGCGTAAATATCAAGTTGTTTTTTACCTTTTCTAAATAATCTTCATATAGTTCATTTATAGACATCAATTTATATTTTTGCTTTTGCCCGACGGTTCGCAAGCTACGAGCGTGCAGCACGAGCAAAGATAAACACTTAAGATTTAGCAGAGACCAAGCTTATTAAAAATTGCTAAATTTTCTTGAGCGGCTTTAATGAGCGACAACAGAAGTATCCTGAGAGATCTTCTCAAAGTAAGCAAAAATTGCTACACTGGACGGTGGTTATTTTATTAGCTTCCGTTTTTCATTTGATTTCTTTTCATATAAATATTTATTCTACGAAGCAAGTCTTCTCTATCTTATTCAATAGATTAAATTGTGTTTTAGTATTTCAGGATACTTTGATTTCCAATAATCAAAATCTACTTGATTATTGCACATATTAAAAAATATAGGGGCAAGTAAATCTTGATTAAATTCAATCTGCACTTTCGATATTTCATTAATAATTTTTAAATTTCTTTCGATTAACCACTTTCCTTCCTTTAATGTCAATGGAAACTTATCGCCACCCCATTTTTCATCAAAATTTTGAGTGGTTTTATCTTCGAGCATCAACGTTAATTTATTACTATCACGTAATTTCGATATATTTTCAACGCTCAGATTTTGAACATTGAAATAGTCAAAGAATTTATCAATAACTATTGACGGTAAATCTTGAGCATAGAATATCAAATTTGGCTTGGGCGTACCTGTTCTACTATATGTTTGAAAATGAATTTGTTGGTTAGTAATAGTTACAAAGAAATTTAGACTTGAATATTCAGAAAAGTAATTTAATACTACGCTAGGGTTTCTTTCTGCCCAATTGGCTTGCGCTGCAAAATTCATGCAATTGAAGTCCGTTCCGATGTATTCAGGAATTACCATAGTTCCATCTATCTCTTGAAATTTAATTTTATTTACCATACTTATCTACTTGTTGTGGACTTCTAAGTTTCATTTTTTCACTTTAATAGTATATAACAAATAGGCATCCCTACGCCATCCCGCTCAAAACTTCGCCTTTTCGCACCGATTAAAAAGACTAAGATATTGAAAATAATATACTTTGTAACATTAGGTTTCATTTATGTTTGTTTTTTAGGTTTTAATTTCCAGTTGCTGCAGTAGAAGAATCTAAGTATCTCATTTATAAAGATAGCCT
>Ga0209186_1000596_pt1 | contig 28509 bp, 18 predicted proteins | sample SidtaG_FD_187426 | JGI IMG/M metagenome (GOLD analysis project Ga0209186, IMG submission 187426) | Marine algal microbial communities from Sidmouth, United Kingdom - Sidmouth_Male2 metaG (SPAdes) (version 2) | ecosystem: Host-associated > Algae > Red algae > Unclassified | place: Sidmouth...
CATTATCTAAATCACATAAATTTCCTACCCCATCCATATCTATATCTACAAACAAAGTACTACTACTATTACATGGATCACATTCATCTGAAACTACCGTATCGTCCGTTGAGCTACCAGCAGCTTGACCCGTGCTAGTTGCTGCAATTGGTACGCCATCAGCATCAACGCCTCCTGTTAAGGCATCATTTTGAATATCTGTATAAGTAAAACCGCCGTCACCTTCTATGGCATCCGGGCAGCCGTCGTTGTCTGAATCGAGGTCTAAGTGGTCTGGAAGACCGTCGAGGTCAGTGTCCGTACAAGGCGTTAGTGCGAACGTAACCGCATTGACTGACAGAAAGTTAGTCGTTGTGAAACCTATGGAGGTAGCTGGTACATCAGAGCTCCAGTTGATAACAGTTGTGCCATCTCCTGTTCCGTCATGCACCAGTCGATAGTCGTTACCAAAGACTTGCGTATAATATCCCGCCTCTGGGGCATTCCCATTGTCAAAAGTGTAGCTTATTCCGTCGTAGGCGATGAATCCATCATATAGCCCACTGTCACCACCTAATCCACCGCCATGTTGCGCACGAACGATAACGGGATTCGTACCAGAGAATGTGAATACGGGAATCCCACTTGTGGCGCTAATCGATAAAGAGCCATTAGCTGCCACCGATGCATCAGCCAAATCGAAGTCAATGATCACACTTCCCGCTGGTAGGTTCCATTGTGCGCTAACATCAGCACTGCCCACCGATGGAACCGGAGGTGCATAGCCAGATGCTGGCAACGTAACACCAAGGTCAGCCATATCGAAAAATATTCGAGCAAGCGGCGCGCACTCATCGGCATCCAAGATTCCATCATTGTCATTATCTAAATCACATAAATTTCCTACCCCATCCATATCTATATCTACAAACAAAGTACTACTACTATTACATGGATCACATTCATCTGAAACTACCGTATCGTCCGTTGAGCTACCAGCAGCTTGGCCCATGCTAGTTGCTGCAATTGGTACACCATCAGCATCAACGCCTCCTGTTAAGGTATCATTTTGAATATCTGTATAAGTAAAACCGCCGTCACCTTCTATAGCATCCGGGCAGCCGTCGTTGTCTGAATCGAGGTCTAAGTGGTCTGGAAGACCGTCGAGGTCAGTGTCCGTACAAGGCGTTAGTGCGAACGTAACCGCATTGACTGACAGAATGTTAGTCGTTGTGAAACCTATGGAGGTAGCTGGTACATCAGAGCTCCAGTTGATAGTGGTTGTGCCATCTCCTGTTCCGTCATGCACCAGTCGATAGTCGTTACCAAAGACTTCAGTATAATATCCTGCCTCTGGGGCATTTCCATTGTCATAAGTGTAGCTTATTCCGTCGTAGGCGATGAATCCATCATATATTGCACTGTCACCACCTAATCCACCGCCATGTTGCGCACGAACGATAACGGGATTCGTACCAGAAAAAGTGAATACAGGAATTCCACTTGTGGTGCTAATCGATAAAGAGCCATTAGCTGCCACCGATGCATCAGCCAAATCGAAGTCAATGATCACACTACCCGCTGGTAGGTTCCATTGTGCGCTAACATCAGCACTGCCCGCCGATGGAACCGGAGGTGCATAGCCAGATGCTGGCAACGCAACACCAAGGTCAGCCATATCGAAAAATATTCGAGCAAGTGGCGCGCACTCATCGGCATCCAAGATTCCATCATTGTCATTATCTAAATCAACAGAATCACAAATTAGATCCATATCAGTGTCGATTGTACATTGTGCGATTGCCTTTTGTGTTATTATAAAAGAGCATAAAATCAAAGTCAAAAGGGTGATCCGTTTATCCAGTTTAATCCGCTGAATAAATTTTCCTATTGAATAAATTTCGGAATTGTAAAAATGTCTAGTCATTGTTCTGTTTTTTTTAACTGTTGGCTTTGTCTGTCCATAAATTGAAGTGAAATTCAGTAGCGATGTCATATTCATATTCATTATTGTTTGTAATACTTTAGATAAATTTATCCATCGACTTTTGTCAATAAAGAAAATCTATTACTTACTATAGGTTTATTACTACGTAGTCGTATTGTGAAAGTTTCGCTTCGAAACATACTTCATGGCGTACTACCACTGTATTCTTAAAAAAACTGTTCAACTGATTTAACCCCACGATTGTTACCCGAATTTTCTTTGAAATGATTATTTTGAACGCAATCAATTAATGGTCAATTCATCATATAGTCAATAAAAAACATAATTAGGTGTGTTTAGGGAGTCATCACCTATTAGCTCAATATGCCTTCAATTAGTTTTTATAAAATTTGTTAAAAAATCCAGATTATGTCTTTTAAGTACTTACGCAACCTTTGCAAGTGTGATTTGCCTTTACATTATTTTCAATACTTGACAGTATTCCACAATCAATTTACTGCTATGCAAATATTTTATAACCACTCTTAACCTCGGATTATGCATTAAAAAATTAGCTATTACGACTAATTGTTTAATTGTGAGTAAATTACTTAAACCTGCTTGCTGACGCAGGAAGGTAGGGGTTATTGCCTGGGTTAAACTTAAGTTAAATCTAATAAAAGAATAAATGTTTATGACTAAATGATTAGTTTTAAGGTATTAATTTCAAAACTATGAAAAACTCCAGTTTTATCCTTTGCGTTATGGTACTCCTAGCAGCATGTACCACAACTCAGAAAACCACGAAAACTACTCCAGAGAACTCGTCATCAACCGTCAAGGCGCCTTCAGTCGCCACAACACCACTCCCAGAAGTAAGCAGTGACCTGAAATTAGACTATGAGAAATTTGTACTCGATAATGGACTTGAAGTCATTCTGCATGAAGACCACTCTGATCCGATTATTGCCTTGGCCACCATCTTTCATGTAGGTTCGAACCGCGAAAAACCAGGAAAAACAGGCTTCGCTCACTTTTTTGAGCACATGGCATTTAATGATTCTGAAAATACTCCAGTAGGCGCCAACCGAAAACTGATCCCAGAATGGGGTGGGCAACGGAACGGTGGTACCTGGTCTGACGGAACAATCTACTATGAAGTCGTGCCTAAAGATGCCTTTGATAAGATTTTGTGGATTGACTCTGATCGACTCGGTTATATGATCAATACCGTAACGGATGCGGCATTGGAACGAGAGAAACAAGTAGTGAAAAACGAAAAACGCCAGCGAAACGACAACAGACCCTACGGGCACACTAATGAGGTGATCAGAGCCTACCTGTATCCACCTGATCACCCATATCACTGGACAGTAATCGGATCACTCCCTGATCTTCAAGCAGCAACACTGAATGATGTCAAGGAGTTTTACGCCCAGTTCTATGGACCAAACAATGCGACTTTAGTAATTGCAGGAGATATTGATATAGAAGAAACAAAAGTGAAGGTCAAACAATGGTTTGGTGAAATCAAACGTGGACCAGAAGTACCAAATCCAAAACCACAGCCAGTCAGTCTTTCGAGCACTAAAAAACTGTATTTCGAAGATAATTTCGCTAAACTCCCTGAATTACGGATGATCTTTCCAACTGTAGAACGATTTCATCCAGATTCCTATCCATTGGACATTCTTGGTGATTTGCTGTCAGGTAGTAAAAAGGCGCCAGTATATCAAGTATTGGTAGAAGAGAAAAAACTGGCTCCTAATCCTTATGCCTATCAAAGTAGCAGTGAAGTTGCTGGTGAATTCGTAATCGTAGTGAGAGGAAATGAAGATGTGCAGCTGGATGGCATCTATAGTGGCATACAAGATGGGATGACTCGTTTCGAGACCAATGGATTTACAGACGATGAGCTAGAACGAATCAAGGCAAAGCTAGAAACAGATCTTTATCGTGGTATTGAAACGGTCTTGAATAAAGCCAACCGAATGGCCAACAACAATGAGTTTAGCGGCAATCCGGCGCAAGTAATTGAGCATGCCCAACGCACCCTTGCAGTCACAAGAGAAGATGTGATTCGTGTCTACAACCAATATATCAAAGGAAAGCACTTCGTGATGACTAATTTCGTGCCCAAAGGCAAAAAAGAGCTCATCGTTTCTGGTGCCACAGTAGCCACAGTTTATGAAGAAGAAGTTGTAGAAGGAAACAAGGAGGAAGAAGTAGGGCAGGGAGAAGCAGCGCAATTTGAGAAAACACCTAGCAAATTTGATCGGTCAGAGCCACCATTTGGTGAGCCACCATTATTCAAGATGCCTGAAATTTGGAAGGGAACCCTTAGAAACGGTATTCAGGTATTAGGCATTCGAAGTGAGGAACTCCCACTCGTTGAATTTAGTTTGACGATAGAAGGCGGACACTTACTCGACCCCACTGGAAAGGCTGGTACAGGAAGTCTGATGGCCGATTTGATGATGGAAGGAACACGCAACAAAACTGCAGCAGAACTCGAAGAAGCGATTGGATTGCTTGGTGCAGTATTACGTACAAGTTGTTCCAACGAAGAACTGACAATATCAGGAAGATGTCTGTCTAGAAACTTTGCTGCTACAATGCAATTATTAGAGGAGATATTACTAGAACCTGCCTGGGATCCAACCTCTTTCGAACAGGTTAAATCACAACAACAAACTTGGTTGAAAAGTCGAGAGTCAAACCCAAGAACGGTGGCTAGTATTGCTTTTAATCGGTTACTGTATTCAGAAAACCATGCATTTGGGACTTCTGTATATGGAACGCCTAATACTGTAGCCGCTATTACTCTAGAGGATCTGAAGCTGTTTTACAACAATCTGTCTCCTAAGCTCGCTTCGTTTCATGTTGTAGGATTTGCCAACAAAGATCTGGTGATGAGTACCCTGTCCAATTTAGAAAGAAATTGGGAATCTGCAATTGATCCTGTTTTACCCAACCTAACCGCCTCCAGTAAAAGCAAGGAAGGCAAGATGTACTTTATTGATGTCCCTGGTAGCAAACAGTCAGTAATCATGGCTGGACGATTGACAGTACCTAGCACCCACCCTGACCACAGTAAGCTACGGTTTTCGAATGAGATTTTAGGTGGTGGTTCAAGTGGTAAACTCACACAGATTTTGCGAATTGAGAAAGGCTATACTTATGGCGCATATTCGTTTTTACGCAACACAAACGAAGAATCTCCGTTTATCTTACAGACAAGTGTCCGTGCTAATGCAACATTACCTTCATTAGAGATCATTCAGGAGCTACTTGAAGGATATGCCAATGATTTTACTGACAAGGAAGCCGCAACAACTCAAAACAAAATATTGAAACGGAATACACTTGCCTTTGAATCTATCCGCTCAAAACTGGGTATTCTTAGGAATATTAGTAAGTATGGTAAATCAGACAAATATTTAGAGGAAGATCAGGAAGCGTTGATGGAAATGGGAAGTGATGCATTTCAAGAAGTCATTGAAGAATATTTGAAAGAAGAAGACTTGATTTATTTAATTGTCGGGGATGCTGAAAAACAATTAGAAAACGTTAGAAAACTAGGAAAAGGAGATCCAATTATGCTTGATATTTATGGCAATCCTATTGAATAAATAAAGGATATTTTCCTTGATAGGTGAATGGGGACAAAATAATTCCTAATTTAGCGGTTTAAATTTTTTAAAAAATGAGTAAAAACAAGGACCTAGAGGAAAAGATTGGCAAAGATGGGAATTTGATTAGCCCTACACTACCAGTAGGTGTTAAAAATTACCTTATAGATATTGATGGTACCATTTGCGATGATGTCCCAAATGAACAGCCGGAAAGAATGAAAACGGCTACACCTTATCCGGACGCCCTTGAAATTCTTAATAAATGGTTTGAAGAAGGTCATATCATTACCTTTTTTACCTCCAGAACGGATGATCACAAAGAGATTACGGAAGAATGGCTCAAAGTCCACGGATTCAAATACCACTTTTTACTGTTAAATAAACCAAGAGGGGGCAATTATCATTGGATCGACAATCACATGGTTCGTGCTACTCGATTCAAAGGGAAATTCACAGACCTTGTAGTCAAGAAGAAGAATATTGAAGTCTTTAAGCGATAACATACTGAGCAAGACCTGTTACTTCTTCAAAAGGTAACAGGTCTTCACAACTCCCCAATTAGACAAAACTCCAATCGGGATGAACAACTTACTATTCTTGGTTCTTGTCCTGTCTTTGCTTGCTTGTAATCCTGCATGTTCTTATCAAACAGAAATGTCTGATAAAAATAATAAACATCCTCAAAACAAAAAAACGCTTACATCTGAAGCAGGAAGAACAATCCTAACAGGACCAATCGTTTCTAAGAACTTCATAATGAAAAACGGTAAATCCACAGATAAAGTGGAATACTACTTACGTGCTTCTGTACAAGATTATTTTATCAAGTTCTGCGAAAGTAAAGTTAGCAAGGAAACACTTGAAAGTTACTTGAAACAAGCCGATTTACCCGACATTATGGGAGACAAAGTCGTTAGTCTTGAAGTAGAAATCATTAGAGAAGGCTCTTGGGATATCTGCGAATCCAGCCTCGAAAACCAACAACAAAGCCGAATTGGTGATTACATCATAGTGCACAGCATTCAATAGTGATTAGTGTTTAGTGATTAGTGATTAATTATTGACGCAATAGATTTATTCATTGCACGTGGCACTATTGCATAGGTTTAAGCGGATTTGATTCTGAGTATTTACTGATTTTATTTTGATCAATCAATTATGGTGAAAGATCAAGTAGTGATCTATGAGTCATTACTAACCACACTAAAAACTAATCTCGTTCTATAGGTCATTAATCACTATCTCGTTCTTTACGTCATTAATTAAACACTAACCACTAACCACTAATCACTTATTATAATGTTTTCCTGATGGTAAAAATGTATCATCACTAGCATCGACCCAGATAATTTTACGAATAAACTTAATCCCTAGTGTAATATCTAATGAACTGTTAATCACTTTTGCAGATTGTGAGGACTGACGACCCCATTGATCTGTTACAATTATGTTTTGATAGAAGATTTGATTGGCCAAATCCTGATGAAACATCGCTTCCAATTGAAATGCAATTGGGGAGTCGTTCGGTTGGAATTCAATACCTCCAGCTAAAGAAAGCCCGTAGGTTATCTTATTGACCCACCGATCTACATTTAAAAATAAAAGATCGTATCGTAGTAGGTAGTCCACTCGAACTCCTACAGCATAATAGCCTGTATATACCGCTGTAAATGGATGCATATTCTTTGCTCCAATGATTAAATTGGCTTGCTCAAATGGTTGTCTGATTACCTGTCGTGGAATAGTTTGGTTGGTAAATGGGTTGACAAATGAATTGGAAACTATCGCGCTTCCTTTTTTTGTATAACCCAATTGGCCAAAAAAGCGTAGGCTCGTACTTTCATTAATCGATTCCATAAACAAACTAGCGTTGTAGGCCAAAAGGTATTCTCGTTGGGATCCACTCCAAGATTGTGTTCCTGCAGTCAAACCGCCCTTGAAACCGTATGCTGTACCCGTTTGGGCATCTGTCGAGCCAATGAAAGTCAATAAAATAAACAAGGAAATAATATAGCGCATGTCTCTTTTTTCAACAAAAATAGTACTATTCCTGAAAAAACAGAAAGGCCGAGAGAGGAATCCGGCCTTTCGGGGTAAAATGAGAAGTATGTTCTACTTCAACTGTGTTTTATATTGCATCAACTTGGAGGAAATATCTTATTGTTTTTTTAGAGTTCCTTCTTGTTTCTATTTCAAAGGTGCTGCTTTTTTCTTGATCCTCCAATTACATTTTTTGTCTATTGTCACCAACTTTTTTGTTTTTTTCAGTAATACAATCGTTGTTTCGTGTAGAAATTAAACTTTCCATGTCTCTTATTTAGTAAAAATTTATGGCCACTCAAACTAAAGTTTCTCCTGTAAATAAAGCCTTTTGTGACTACTAACGCTCAAAAATCAGTGCTGAAGTAGTCATCAAATGCTTGTTTCAGTATTCACTCATTGGCCTGTTATGTATTCTTTGCCGGGATATTATTAGAGCAAGAACTACTTGTAATAACAATCAGGTTAAAGTCTTTAAACTGACTTTATAATAACTTAACACCAACAAAATGAGTTTTCTACTTCTTTTTTGTTGGTTAAAGTTTAAATTTGCACAAAAAAAAGTATGGCAAAGAGAATTGCAATAAATGGGTTTGGTAGAATTGGTCGATTAACTTTTAGACTTTTAATGGACAATCCAGAGGTAGAAGTAGTCGCAGTCAATGACTTGACGGATAATGGTACACTAGCTCATCTCCTTAAATATGATAGCACGCACGGCACACTTGATGCCACTGTCGAGCATACCGACAAAGCGATTATTGTCAACGGTAAGACAATCAATGCTTACAATGAAAAAGAACCCAATAAGTTGCCTTGGGAAACCCTTAAAATTGATACAGTTCTTGAGTGTACTGGCTTTTTCTTGAAAAAAGAATTGGCAAGCTTACACCTTGATGCTGGTGCGAAGCGAGTCCTTCTTTCTGCTCCAGCTAAAGGCGAGGGCGTTCAAACCATCGTCCTTGGTGTTAATGATGAATTACTGGATAACGAAGCTGATATCATTTCGAATGCGAGTTGTACCACGAATTGCCTATCTCCAATGGTAAAAATCATTGATGAAAATTTTGGACTGGATCAAGGCTATATGACAACCATCCACGCCTATACTGCTAACCAAAATATTCAAGACGCACCGCACAAAGACCTGAGACGTGCCAGAGCAGCAGCCGTGAATATCATTCCTACAACAACAGGAGCGGCAGTAGCTTTAGGGTTAGTGTACCCAAAAGCTAAAGGCAAAATCACAGCCATGGCGGTTAGAGTGCCTGTCCCTAATGGATCGTTGACAGAATTGACTTGCAACATCAACAAAGATATTACGCTTGAAGAGCTCAGAGCTACCTTTAAAAAGGCAGCAGACGGACCGTTAAAAGGAATCTTGGAATTCAGTATGGAGCCTTTAGTCTCTTCAGATATCATTGGCAATAAGAATTCGTGTATTATTGACGGTGATATGATGAGTGTTACTGGTAGAATGATCAAAGTAATTGGCTGGTATGATAATGAATATGGTTATTCTTCTCGTATGGTGGATATGGTCGTTCGGTGGTAATTAAATTCGAAATATGCAGTAGGATGTTACTACCTAATCCGGGTTAAATACTTCAATTTCTTAAAATAACAATCATGAAGGTAAATTTCAAGGACAAAACGGCTCTTGTGCGTGTGGACTTTAATGTCCCGCTCGACGATAATTTTACTGTAACCGACGATACTCGTATCCGCGGAGCATTGCCTACGATAAATCATATTTTAGGGCAGGGCGGGGCAGTGATACTCATGTCGCACCTTGGTCGACCGCTTAAAAAATTGAATGCTGACGGTTCAATCAACCGAAAAAAGTACTCGCTGAATCACGTGACCAACCATTTGTCTAAACTGCTAGACAGACCCGTCCAATTTGCTGAAGAAGCAGTGGGAGAAACCACGCAACAGTTGGCAAATGCCCTACAGCCTGGAGAAGTGCTGTTATTGGAAAACACCCGCTTCTATGAAGGTGAAAAAAAAGGTGATCCCGAATTCGCAAAACAGTTGGCAGCATTGGCTGATGTCTATGTGAATGATGCCTTTGGTACAGCGCATCGAGCACATGCCTCTACTACAACTGTCGCTCAGTTTTTTGAAGCAGACAACAAGTGTTTCGGTTTCCTGATTGCCAAGGAGCTGGAAAATGCTAAACACCTTACAGATAATCCAAAACGCCCGTTTACTGCCATTGTTGGCGGTGCTAAGGTATCGGATAAAATTGAATTGTTGGACACGCTTATCAGTAAGGTAGACAATATCTTGATTGGTGGCGGAATGGCTTATACTTTTATCAAAGCTCAAGGCGGTGCTATTGGAAACTCATTGCTTGAAGCCGATAAACTAGAATTAGCAAATGCATTGCTGCAGCGCGCAAAGCAAAACAACGTCAATCTGATCTTACCCGAAGATAGTGTTCTTGCTGATGCGTTTAGTGAAACCGCTAATCACAAAACAGCACCAAGTAATACGATTGAATCTCCTTGGATGGGGCTTGATATTGGCCCTAAGGCACGTGAAGCCTTCCGATCTATCATCCTTGCTTCCAAAACGATATTGTGGAATGGCCCTATGGGGGTTTTCGAGTTTCCTAATTTCGCTAACGGTACGAGAGAAGTCGCGCAAGCTGTTGCAGATAGTACTGAAGACGGTACCTTTTCTTTGATTGGTGGTGGGGATTCTGCAGCCGCAATCACTCAGATGGGCTTGGCAGATGAAGTGAGTTATGTCTCTACTGGTGGTGGTGCCATGTTGGAATTACTGGAAGGCAAAGTACTGCCTGGTATTGAAGCAATCGGTTAGAACTGCATCCTTTAGATAATACGGGTTATAGTATTTTGAATTGTCAAAATGGTAAAGCGGATGAGCACAGTGCGGGTTAGCTCTCGCCCATCCAACTTTACATGATAACAGACATCTTTAAGGTTTAAGCCGCTTTTCCTTTAGTCGGTTTTGGCTTTAGTTTAATGGTTTCCTCCTCTTTTTCACCATTGTCATCTTTCTTGTTTTTGTAGTAGCGCATGAAACCGTAAGTCAATCGCTGACAGGTGTCTAGTTCTTCAGAGATCTCCTTGTGCGTTTTTTCATCAATGTAGCCCAGCTCAAGAGATAATTCTAAGTGAGAGTCGATTTCTGCATGGTTTTTTCTTGCCATGCCTAAGTAATAAATCAATTCTTCATCACTAATCCCATTCGCGCCTTTTGCGATGTTACCACTTGCCATCCAAGCAGTTTTTCGGATTCTGCGTACCATTTCATACTGCTCCTCTTTTGGATAGGTATCCGTTAGGTCATACAATTTCTTAGCAAATTCTTTTGATTGAATCCAAACTTTTAAATCTTTAAATTTCATTGTTTTAACTTTTAATTATTTAATAACGTTTTCTACTTATATAGAGACAAAAACAAAAATATTCCACACGGCTACTTCAAATAAAACGTCATTTTTGTACTAAGATATCTGTTTTTGTTTTGCAAAATATTGTAGTAAATAATTGTAAATCAAGTGTTATTATATTGTAAATAAAAAGTTTTAAATTTTTGAAAAAAAGTTGATTTTGAAAATAAAAAAGTGCCTGTTGAAGTCGTTTTTTGCATTGGCGTGACTAAAAAACCAAATAAATTGTTCAATTTAGGGTTAGAATTTTAGCTTTTGAATAGAAAGAACCATTTTCCTGATAATTGCTTGTTCACGCCATACTGCTTTTTAGCCTTCATATTGCTTGTGAACATACAGATCTTACAGTCGCAACCCTGGCAGTGGTCCTTATCTGCTGGCGGTATGAGTAACGAAACAGGCAATGTGATCACCGTCACCCCGTCCAATACGCCCTGGGTGCTAGGCAGTTTCCAGCAAACAGCCATCCTCAACAATGATACGCTCATCGCTTATGGAGAAGAGGATATGCTGCTACTCAAACTTTCTGCTACAGGACAGGTCATCAAAGCCATCAGTGGAGGAAGCACCAGTGATGACGCCATGGGTGCCCTTACTTCAGATAGTCTCGGTAATGTCTATGTCGCTGGCCGCTATTGGGATAAAGCCATTTTCGGGACAGATAGTCTAACGCAGTCCTACGGATCGTCTAGCGCATTGTTCTTGCTTAAATACAACGACAATGGGCAACTCCTTTGGGCTAAAAGTATTGAAGGAAACGGACTGAAATCGGCAACACAACTACGCATCGGACCACAAGGAAATCTGTTTCTAGCAGGTTACTTTCGTAGTGATCTGAAAATTGAACAGACCATTATTCCTGCTACAGGTCTAACCGATAGCTTTATTGCTGAGTTTGATCCATCAGGCAATACATTGGGTATCAGAACATTTGGAGGAGAAGGCATCACACGAATCACTGGTATTGGGTTTGATGCTAGTGAAAACTTATACGCTGCCGGACATTTTGAAGGCAAACTGAAATTCGCTAACGACTCCATTTTCACCCGAACCACTGGTTTTGATATATTCGCTTTGAAGTATACTGCTGCTGGTAATCCCTCTTGGCTCAAGCGGGCAGGTGGCGTCTTCGAGGACATCTGCAATGACATTGTAGTGGATGAGCAAGGAACAATGACGCTGGTCGGTAAGTTTTTTGGTGTACTTGAGTTTGACAGTTATAACCTTACATCCACTGGTTTCAACGATGATGCTTTCATCGCAAGACTAGATGCTTTCGGGAATACGATCTGGGCAAAATCTTACGGTGATGCCAATGATGAAACTTTTACTGCGGTCTTGCAAAACGCCAATAAACTCTTTGTTTCCGGGCATTTCTTTACGCAAACCACCCTAGAAACCAGCAATTTCAGCACTAACACCAGCGAAACAGACGGTTTTCTGATGACAGTTTTAACTGATGGTAGTTTTGAGTCCGCTTTCCAAATTACTGGCGACGGTTATGACTTGTTCAATGCTTCAGCACTAGCACCTGATGGTGCGGTGTATTTGACAGGCGAATATCAAACAGAATTAACTGCTGGCAATCTAATTACGCCTACTGGGTTGTACGATTTGTTTGTCATCAAGACCAATCCTTTACCAGTTCCTGTTGAGGAAGTGGCTACTATCTCTAATTTCCGATTGTTTCCCAACCCTGTAACGGATCTGCTACAGATCGAACTGCCTGATCACGCTGATCCTTTTTCTATTCAATTATTTGATGTCCTAGGACGCTTGCTGTTGACATATCGTGTCCAGTCTCAAGGGCTGTTTACTGTTGATCTTAGTGGTTTTGGGGCTGGGGTTTACTGGGTTGGGATTACTGATGTCTCTGGTCAGTCGTTTCGGAAGGTGGTTAAAATAGACTGATTTTTTGGGGCGAATGAGATTAGTTGTTTTTATGGGCCATGCCTGTCGGCACCGCGTCGTCCGGCACTCACTGCGTTCAAACAACACCTCCCACCGCTTGTCCGCATGCTTGAAATAGTATAGGTGTTTAAGAAGTAGTGGTATGACTGGATTCGCTAATTGTAGTTTGTTACGGGCTCGCAAGTCAGCTTGGTGTTTTGTTGCGCTACAATAGTTACGTAAGGCCTGCCTGCTGCGCAACGGAAGGGAGGCCTTACTTCACTACAACTTAAAACTCACTTCTCTAAAGGCACGTAGTGTCGTCCCTATTTGTAGCAAAAACCAATCACTCAAGTCTAATAAAGCACGTAGTGTCGTCTCTATTTGTAGCAAAAACCAATCACTCAAGTCTAATAAGGCACGTAGTGTCGTCCCTATTTGTAGCAAAAACCAATCACTCAAGTCTAATAAGGCACTTAGTGTCGTCCCTATTTGTAGAAGCACGAATCTCTCAAGTCCAATAAGGCACGTAGTGTCGTCTATATTTGTAGCAAAAACCAATTTTTTTGTTGCGCTACAATAGTTACATAAGGCCTGCCTGCTGCGCAACGGAAGGGAGGCCTTACTTCACTACAACTTAAAACTCACTTCTCTAAAGGCACGTAGTGTCGTCTCTATTTGTAGAAGCTCAAGTCCAATAAGGCACGTAGTGTCGTCCCTATTTGTAGAAGCACGAATCTCTCAAGTCTAATAAGGCACGTAGTGTCGTCCCTATTTGTAGAAGCACGAATCTCTCAAGTCCAATAAGGCACGTAGTGTCGTCCCTATTTGTAGCAAAAACCAATCACTCAAGTCTAATAAGGCACGTAGTGTAGTCCTGCCTTCCTGCTGTCAGCTGTCAGCCCTATTTGTAAAGCACCAAGCCCGCAAGTCTAATAAGGCACGTAGTGTCGTCCCTATTTGTAGCAAAAACCAATCACTCAAGTCTAATAAGGCACGTAGTGTCGTCCCTATTTGTAGGCCCTATTTGCAACAAAGCTGAAGAACCTCCAACACTCTTTAAAAATTTGTGGTGCGTGAGCGATGTGGAATAGTGCAGCGCTAGCTGCAGACCACAGCGAAGCAAGGGCCGAGCGAAAAGCGAGCTATGTAACGTAGCGACCCTCTCTTGAGCATTAAGCGAAAGAAAGGGACACGGCCAAGAAAAAGACCTTCTAAATGACATTAAGATAAACCTTAATAAATATTTAACTTAACATTTTGATATCTTAAGAGTTAACAAATCGTTTTATAACCATCTGATTCAGATGTCATTGATCTACTGCTTATTAGAAGAGAATGCTGTAGCATTAATCAAAAAAAGTTATGCTGTTTTACTGATAGAAATGATGGAATTTCCGTATTATCAAGTTATTAACATCGTTGTCAGGATTACTGGTATAAAATTGGTGTTAACAATAATTGATTTAATAAAAAAAAGAATATGCGTGACCTTCTGATCTTATTTTTTTGCATCACCACTTTCATTGGTTCCGTCCATTCACAGGATTGTGCTGCGGAAGCCTCTGCTGATGAAATTGAGTTCCTAGCCAATAAGGAACCATTGATGAGAAGCTTTGACAACAAAAAGACTCGGGGAATTTATGACTTTCCGGTGAAAGTAAACGTTGTTACCAAAAATGATGGTAGTGGTGGGCTTACCAGAGCACAAGTGGTCAACGAAATCAAAGAGCTTAATGATCACTTTATTCATGCTAATATTCGGTTTGTTCTGCTAGATGATATTAATTTTATCGCGAGTGATGAGCACTACAATTTCAACTCTTCGAAAGAAAAAGAGTTTGGAGCACAATACGATATCAAGCATGTGATCAACATCTACTTCTTTAATGCGGTGTACAAGTTTGGATATAACGTTTGTGGTTATGCCCCATATCCCAGTGAGTATTCCACTGATACCAATCAAGATCGGGTGATGATGCGAAACGACTGTGCCATTAATGGTGCAACGCTGATTCACGAAATGGGACATTTCTTCTCACTATATCACACGCACGGCCACTCAAAAGAAACCGCAAAACAGGAATTAGTTTCCAGAAATCCCGCTAGTCGAAACTGTGAGACTGCAGGCGATATGCTTTGCGACACCCCAGCGGATCCCAAGTTGAAAGGAAAGGTAGATGCCTATTGCAACTACAAAGGTGGAGACAGAGATTCCAAGGGACAAGCCTATACCCCAAACCCTAGGAACATCATGGCATATTCTGTAATTGGGTGTAGAGATGAAATGACTAAAGGCCAATATGGTCGCATGAATTATGCAGCATTGAAATTTAGAAGTTATATTAAATTTCCAGAAGGAGCGAAACCGTATAAAGGGGAACCAACAATCACAAATAGCAATCCGCCAGTTGCTGTTGTGAAGCCTCCAAAACCGTCGCCAAAACCTAAAGGACCTGCTACTCAGCCTACAAAACCAACATTACCCGTATTGGATGCTGGAACAGGCGTCAAACCAACACGACCAATAGCGACCACTCCTGGTGGAAAAAATATGTCGGGCGAATTGACATTGCAAATTGTCAATCACAAAGTGCCAATTTCTTTAGATGGTAATCTGTTTAAAACAGATGAATCTTACTATGCAGGAACGAGCTACGAATTATTTATTAAGAACAATGAAGCCGCTTATGTGTATGTGGTCGGTTCTGATCTATCCAAGAAAAACACCTTGTTATTCCCAACAGACTATAATGCTGCTGCCTTGAGTCAACCATTTTCGAAATTTGCACTACCAGGTAACAAGCGCATGTTTACATTGGATAAACGACCAGGAAAGGATTATTTATTAGTATTATACTCAACAAAACCCTTACCCATTAAAAATATGATCTATCAGATGAGTAAAGAAAATGGGAATTTCATTCAACGACTATATCAAGTTATGGGAGACGAGTTAGTACCTATGAATAATGTACAATATGTTGATAATAATAATGGAACTATGGGCTTCGATGCAACCACTGCTAACCGTTCTATCGTCCCTATAGTATTAGAAATTGACCATTTATAACATTTGATGCTTATATTTGTTATTAATTGCTGAAACAACCTCTAAGATATATACCAACGATATGAAAAATATTCTTTTAAAAATCACACTTACTGCAATGTGTTACTGCTTGATTAGCATTGCAGGATCTGGTCTAATGGCCCAAAATGGAAAATGTATTGATGGTGATTGTGTGGATGGTACAGGTACTTATATGTGGCCATCTGGTGATCAATACACCGGACAATTTCAAAATGGTAGAATTAATGGCCAAGGAACTTACCTTTGGAGAAACGGTACTAAGTATGTCGGAGAATGGGCCAATAATATGCAAGACGGTGAAGGCAAATTGACCCTCGCCAACGGTAAAGAGCGATCAGGTACTTGGAAAGCAGGCCAATTCGTAACTGCTGAAACTAAGCCAAAACCGAAGGAAGAAACACCCATCGTCATTGAAGAAGAGATAAAGGAAGGCTGTTTGACAGGAAACTGTATCAACGGAAAAGGGCAATACGCTTGGGGAGACGGGAGCAAATACGAAGGAGAATACCAAGGCGGAGAGATTCACGGTAAAGGGAGATACTCTTGGCCAGATGGTAGCTACTATGATGGTAACTGGAAAAAGGGTGTACGTCATGGCTACGGTATTTATTTAAGTGAAAAAGGCTTGCGTAAAGCAGGTGATTGGGAAAATGATAAACTAGTAAAGTTGGAATCTGAGCAAACAGCCCCAACTGCTACAGTTAGCACGCAATCGAATTCAGGTAAAAAAGAAGGTTGTGTTTCAGGAGATTGTGAAAACGGTAAAGGTAAATACTACCTAGGCGCAAAAGAGTATTATGAAGGCGCTTTTGTTGATGGTTCTTTCAATGGACTTGGTTCCTACTTCTGGCCTGATGGTAGTAAATATATTGGAGAATGGAAAAACAACAAGCGTGATGGCAAGGGAACGTATTACTTCCCAAACCTAAAACGAAAAGCTGGTATTTGGGAAGGAGGGCGCTTTGTCCGAGAAGTAAAAGATATGCAAACTACAGTTTCTGAGACCACCATTAAGCCTGATATCAAAGCACCAGAAGTGGTGATACAAGAACCGTCACTTGCTAGAGGCTTAACAGTTACAATAAAAGATGAAAACGTCATCGTAAAGGGTTACGTAACGGATGAGACTGGTGTCAAGAGTGTGCGTATCGCAGGAGTGAATGCAGAGTTGGGATCACCTGGCGCCAAAAAATCCACCTTCGAAGTAACTGTTCCATTACAAGTAGGACAAAATCAAATTTGGACCAAGGCAGAAGACGTGCAAGGCAATAGCGACAGAAAGCAATTTGAGATTATCCGTGAAGAGCGATTTGCTGATGTCAAATATCAGGAAGCCGACAACTCGAATAAGAAAACTGCCCTGGTAATTGGTAATTCCGACTATGATATTGCACCATTGAAGAACGCAGTAAATGATGCAGATTCGATTGCAACGGAACTAACCAAGCTTGGTTTCGAAGTCATGCACCACACCAACATGAATTTCCAGGAAATGGAACAAGCAATTGAAGAATTTGGTCGCATTCTAAAGACAGATGGCGGTGTAGGAATGGTCTTTTACGCTGGTCATGGTATTCAGGTGCAGGGAGAGAACTATCTCGTACCAGTAAGCGCCAATATCAAAAAAGAAAACGACATCAAGTATAAGTCCGTCCATATGGGCTATCTACTGGATGAAATGGAGAAGGCCGGTAATGATCTCAACATAGTGATCCTTGACGCTTGTAGAGACAACCCATATGCCTCCAAGTACCGCTCAAGCCTAAAGAACGGTCTGGCGGGTGTCGCAGTGGCTCCTGTAGGCACATTTATCGCTTATGCCACCGCTCCTGGTACTACTGCGAGTGATGGATCTGGCACGAATGGCCTCTACACACAAGAGTTGCTGAAAGCGATGCGTATTAAAGGCTACAAACTGGAAGATATCTTTAAAGTGGTCCGATCGAACGTCCGAAAGATGTCAAGAGGCAATCAGATTCCTTGGGAGAATAGCTCTTTGGAAGGTGATTTCTATTTCAGAAAATAATTTAATAGTGGTTAGTGGTTAGTGGTTAGTGGTTAATTATTGACGCAGGGACTTTTAATAGTGATTAGTGATTAATGTTTAATTATTTGACGTAGGGACTTTTAATAGTGGTTAATTGTTTGACGTAGGGACTATTAGTAATGGTTAATGATTTGACGTAAGGACTTTTATAGGAATGGGGCGGTGACCACATCGTGGTCAAAGTATGTTAGCAAAAGCAACAAGTCCGAAAATCGACCCTGTTATGGGTCGAAGTACATTCCTCTAGAGATGTTAATGGTGATTAGGCATTAAACAAAACAGCAATACAGAATAAGTAAGTACCATAGCTATAACTCCATTTTTCATTTCAACTCACAAACTGATGTAGCGTAAACTTTTTTAGAGAGAGGCGCATAATAATTAAACACTAATTATTGACGCAGGGACTTTTTTTAATGGTTAATGATTAATTGTTTGACGTAGGGACTATAAGTAAGTAATGGTTAATGATTTGACGTAAGGACTTTTATAGGAATGGGGCGGTGACCACATCGTGGTCAAAGTATGTTAGCAAAAGCAACAAGTCTGAAAATCGACCCTGTTATGGGTCGAAGTACATTCCTCTAGAGATGTTAATGGTGATTAGGCATTAAACAAAACAGCAATACAGAATAAGTAAGTACCATAGCTAGCTATTGATCCTTTTTTCATTTCAACTCATAAACTGATGTAGCGCAAACGCTTTTAGAGAGGCACATAATTAAACACTAAACACTAATCATTAATCACTATTGTATTACCTTAATTTCTACTCGTCGGTTTCTTGACATCTCTTCTTCTGTTGTCGCATCAGGGTTTATCATTTGAGTATTTGAATAGCCTTTTGCAGTAATTCTGTCCTTGGAAATGCCAAACGTAATCAGGTAGTCCGCTACCATCTGAGCACGATCTTCTGACAATAGTCGTTCCCAGTCGGTAACTGCGCGTTTGTAGACTGCTGGATGATTGATGTGGCCTCCGATTTCAATTTTCAGATCCTTATTAATCTTCATGAATCGCAGTACTTTTGGTAATTCTGGTTCTGATTTGGGGAGTAACACTGCTTTATTGCCAACAAAATACAGATTTTTGATCTCAGCGGTGGCCCCAATTGTGGCTTTAGAAAGTCTGATGTCCATTGGTTCTGGTGCTTTGGTTGTCACCTTTCTCATCTTCGTTTCAAAGAAATAACCCTCTGCATAAACGTCTACACTAATGACACTATTGCGGGGAATCTCCGTTTTGAAACGGCCCAAATCATCTGTCTGTATTGAATCACGGAATGTCTTGCCTCTTACAATCACATTAGCTGATCTGATTGGTTGTAGGGTTATTTTGTCCTTTACCGTGCCCTCAATTACAATAGAATTATTAGGGATTTCTTTTTCAGGTACTTTTACTACCTCCTTTGGAACTTCAACCTCAGTTACTGGTTCTTCTTTGGTAATTGATACTGGAGGTTCCTTTATTACTGGTGGCGGTGGTGTGTAGACTTCAACAGGAACTTGTGGTGGGCTGTATACTTGAAGGAGTTGTAGGGTCGCTCTTCTGTTTTGCTGTCGACCTTGTTCTGTAAGGTTTTCGGCAATGGGGACCTGTTCACCAAATGAGTTGATTCGTATTACGGATTCGGGGATGCCCTTGGCTACTAGGTACGCTTTGGCGCTTGCAGCTCGTTGCTGGGAGAGGGTGAGGTTATTGTTGTCGGTACCAATGGCGTCTGTATGCGCTTCGATGGTTATAAGCGGCTGGTCTTGTTGCTGTATCAACTGACAAAATTCGTCTAGTGCTGGTTTGTCTGTTGCACGAATCTCAGATTTTCCAAAATCAAAGTAGATCTCTTTTTCTTCTAGCAATAGATAGCGTTCATTGGCTGTTTGCGCAAGCATCGCTTGAGGAAAATAGAGTATTCCTAAAACCAATATTGTCCAGTACTTTAACATCATTCTTGGGTTATATCAATAAAAACACTTAAAGATTATATTATTTGGTAACTAATCATAGTTTTTGGAGAAATTATGCAATATAATCCATGAATTTCCTATCGTATAATATGGGGTAAAGGAATCTCTACCGTTGGTATATCGGTTTTGGGAATAATTATAGTATTGCGTATATTGATGATATTAATTTACTATAAACACGTTTTGTGCGGGTTAAACCTGCAAAAACAATAACGATGTCTAAACATTTACTTTTGATGGGCTTGCTACTTGCTGCAACCCTTCCTCTAAAAGCTCAAGTAGTTAACCTGGACAGTAACCTTGTTGCTTATTACTCATTTTCTGGTACCACTGTTGACGATAGTCCAAACACTAATGATGTCCAGTTACTGAATACAGTTCAATTGCTGCTTGACTATCCAGATAAAACCAGTCCTGATCACTTGCAGGATGACCAATGATATTGAGCACAATTTGAACTGTTTGCAAGCTCCAGTGAAAAACTAGCATGGTTTTAGTCTAGTCATTTCATATTTATTAACAATCTATTTTATTTAGAAATAGAAGCGGACTAAGGATGGTAGGTGTTGTTTGAACGAAGCATAGCGGAGAGAGTGCCGAACAGCCTGGTCTGGAATGAGTAGCAGCAATGGCAAAGCCTTTGCTGCTACGAATGGAAGAAGGCCCCAAAAATTTCTCATAATTCTAAAGTCAAATAGATCTTAACCACAAAAAAATGAAAAAACTACTACTATTGTTATCCCTGATATTTCTGGTTTCGATAAATGTATTCAGCCAAGAAAGCTCGAGTACTAGGATTTTGTTTGAGAATAACAGCCATGAAATTAGTGCGACCGAAGCTGAAAAGTTGACAACTTTTTGGAATGCGATTGAGCAATCAGTAATCATTTCAATACAGTTAGACGGACATACGGATAATGTTGGAGAGAACTACCTATACACTAGAACTAGAAGAAGTCAACTCAATAAAAGAACTTGATGCACGGCTGAAGGCGATTAACTAGTTTAATGTCACTGGATCATGAGTTTACCTTGTCCTATCTGTTTTCCCTTTTGCGTAAGGCAATAAAAGTAGATTATTTTTCTTAATTCCACTGGACTAAAAGCCAAAAGTCAACAAATGTGGAAATTCAGTTTCCAATAATTATTACCAATTCTCAATAATTACTTATTTTGCAGGTTCACACTTTAAAAGCACCAAACCGTTGGCTGGAAAAAAAACTACCGATAAGACTAAAAGGGTAACACCGCTCATGCAGCAATACAATGCTGTAAAAGCAAAATACCCGGATGCGATATTACTATTTCGGGTAGGCGATTTCTACGAAACCTTCGGTGAAGACGCGATCACAGCATCAAGTGTCCTAGGAATCACGCTCACCGCTAGAAACAACGGCGGAGATCAGACACCACTTGCCGGCGTACCTTACCACTCCCTCGATACCTACCTGCCACGCCTAGTAAAAGCAGGATACCGCGTCGCCCTCTGCGAGCAATTAGAAAAACCATCCAAGGAAAAGAAAATTGTGAAACGAGGGGTAACAGAAGTCATTACACCAGGCGTCGCTACCAATGATAAACTGCTTAATCATAAGGAAAATAACTTCCTGGCAGCAGTACATTATGGAAAAAAAGGCTACTTCGGTATTGCCTTCCTGGACTTGTCTACTGGGGAATTTCTGATCTCAGAAGGATCAAAAGCGTATATCGACAAACTGTTGCAGAGTTTCAGCCCCTCGGAAGTCATCTTCGGAAAGGCAAGGGCCAAGGACTTCCATCATCAGTTTGGCCAAGCGTATTATACTTATCCACTAGATGATTGGATTTTTGCATACGACTTTACCCGCGAAAAATTGGTCGATCACTTTGAAGTAAAAACTCTAAAAGGGTTTGGTGTAGAAGATTATGATCTGGCTCAAGTCGCCGCAGGAGCCGCCTTGTATTATCTTAGCACTACAGAGAATAATAATATCCGGCATATCTCACAAATCAGTCGACTACAACCAGATAAATACGTGTGGCTAGACCGGTTTACAATTCGTAATCTAGAACTACTCCACAGTACCCACGAAAGCGGTGTTCCCTTGATTCAGATCATGGACAAGACGATATCACCAATGGGAGCACGCCTGCTAAAGAAGTGGGTTGCGATGCCGCTTAAAGAAAAGAGTGAAATCGAAGCGCGACATCAGGTGGTAGAGTACTTCATTTTAAACCCAGAGTTCAGGGATGAAATGCTAAAATACATTCGTCAGATTGGAGATATGGAACGGTTGATCTCCAAGGTGCCACTAGGAAAAATTAATCCTCGGGAGGTCGTTCAACTGAAACGGGCACTAGGCGTACTGGATCCCATTAAAGAGTTGCTCGCTAAGCAGAAAAACAAGCCTTTGAAGCAGATTGGTGATCGGATAAATCCTTGTGAAGAAATGCGTACCGAAATCGCGAAACGCGTCTTAGACGATCCACCAGTGAATCTAGCAAAAGGTGGTGTCATGGCAGATGGGATTCATGAAGAACTGGATGAGTTGCGCAGTATCATTAAGAATAGTAAGGACATCTTGCTTAATATCCAGCAGGAAGAAGCTAAGAAAACGGGGATCGCTAATCTCAAAATCGGGTTCAATAATGTGTTTGGGTATTACCTGGAAGTCACCAATAAATACAAGAACCAAGGTCTGGTGCCAGACAATTGGGTGCGAAAGCAAACACTTACCGGTTCTGAACGATACATCACCGAGGAACTCAAGGTGCTAGAAGCAAAGATACTAGGAGCAGAAGACAAAACGCTGTTGATCGAACAACAGTTATTCGAGCAACTGACATTGGAACTGAACGACTATATCATTCCGATTCAGCTCAATAGTCATCTGATTGCACGGTTGGATTGTCTGATCGCTTTCGCAACAATCGCCCTCAAGTACAACTATTGTAAGCCGCAAATGCTGGATACGCTTGAGCTAGAGGTGAAGGAAGGCCGACATCCCGTTATCGAGCAACAGTTGCCGCTTGACAAGCCTTATGTGCCGAATGATATTTATCTGAATAACGAAGATCAGCAAATCATTATGATTACTGGTCCGAATATGTCGGGTAAATCAGCCGTATTGCGGCAGACCGCATTGATTGCTTTGATGGCACAGATGGGCAGTTTCGTCCCTGCAAAGTCAGCAAAGATTGGATGGGTAGACAAAGTGTTTACACGGGTAGGAGCTTCTGATAATATCTCTTCGGGAGAGTCTACCTTCATGGTGGAGATGAATGAAACGGCGAGTATCCTCAATAACGTGTCTGACAGAAGTCTGATTTTGCTAGATGAGATCGGTCGTGGTACAAGTACCTATGACGGGATATCTATTGCTTGGTCGATTGCGGAATTCCTGCATAATAACAAGGAGGCGCATCCTAAGACACTGTTTGCGACACACTATCATGAGTTGAATGAGCTGGCCAATAAATTTCCTAGGATCCGCAACTTCAATATCTCTACGAAGGAGGTTGGTAAAAAGGTCTTATTCCTTAGGAAACTTATTGCTGGTGGCAGTAAGCATAGTTTTGGGATTCACGTTGCACAGATGGCTGGTATGCCCAAGCAGATCGTGAAGCGGGCAACCGAGATACTTGTTCAGTTAGAACAGAAAAGCATTGATAATAGTGACATCACGCCTACGCTTAAACAGATGCCCACTGAGCCCTATCAGCTGAGTTTCTTTGATATGGCGGACCCAAAAGCGGCAGAACTATTGCGGGAGTTGAAAACACTGGATTTGGATTCACTGACGCCTATTGAATGCATGATGAAGTTGAGTGAACTGAAGCGGAAGTTGGACTAGCTCCGTAAGATGGTTTATCAAGACCAACAATTATCCAGTAGGATGGATAAGTATACTGCGACCCATAACAGGTCGGTTTTCAGGAGTTGTTGTTTTTGCTAACATGCTGTGACCCATAACAGGGTCGGTTTACGTACTTGGTTGTTTTGCTAACATCATACTCTTTTTACCAAGGAACTATTTTAAACGGAAGGGTGTTTTCTATTACGACATTTCTTCCGTCTTATACCTGATAAACAAAAACAATGAAAAGAATTACACTTATTTTATCCCTTTTAGCCATTGGTCTCTTTAGTTATGGTCAAGTAGATACTACTGTGGTTCCATTTGTTGCATATTGGTCACCAGGCGATAGTCACGATTTTCGGGTCACAAAAATCAAACAACGGATACAGGATGGAGAAATGACTAAAGACGATACCACTTCCTACGTTGCTAATTTTAATGTAATGGACTCTACTGCAAATAGCTATACCATTAGTTGGACCTTTCAACCTGATCTTTCTGAATTTGATATTCCTAAGGAGTTGACAGGGATGCTAAAGTCATATAAGAAGTCAGAGGTCATTTATACGACTACTGAGCTTGGTGAATTCGTAGAGATTGAGAATTGGGAAGAGGTAGGAAGCAGATTCAATGAAGTAATTTCAAAATTGAAAGATAAGTTGAAAGATTCAGATGCAGATTCGAAAAAAATTGAAAAAGCAATTGCTCCTCTCCTTAAGATTTACAGTTCAAAACAAGGAATAGAGCAAGTAGTGTACACCGAATTGCAATTTTTTCATTTTCTATTCGGACTTGAGTATAATGTTGATAAACCTATTTATTACAAGGAACAATATCCCAATATGTTTGGTGGAAAACCACTAAAAGCAGATGCCAAATTGTATGTAGATGAAGTTGATTTTGAAAATTTCTACTGTAAAATGGTTCAGGAAGCGGATATAAATCCTGATGATGTAAAGAAAATGATAAATCTAGTATTCAAAAAGATGGGATTGAATGATAAAGAGGTTAAAAAGATGCTTAAGACAGCAACTATGGATATCTCAGATAGAAATGTCTATGAATTCACCTACTTCCCTGGCGTTCCGAATTACATTGAAACTACAAGAAAGATAGAATTTGATCTGGGTGGAAGTGAAGATCGTAAATTGAATAGAACAATTATCGAAAGGATAATAGACTAAATGCGCTGTTTTTTTTATTAAAATAAAATCCGTTTATTGAAATATACAATATGAATTCCAGACAAATCATCTCTTCGTCGAATATTGGGCGAAATATGTCAATCTCTATTCATTTCTATTCAAGAATTATTTATTTTAGCGGTCGCAAAGTCAAAACATTATATTATGAATCGTATATCCTCTTTAATTTTAATTTTAAGCTCCTTACTTTGGATTATCGGATGCTCTCCTAAAACAAGTACATCACTTCAGGAAACAGAACAGAAAACCAGTAATGCTGCTGAGCAGGTAGTCCAAGCCGCCGAAGCTGTAAGCGCAACTGTAGCACCAAAAACAGATTTCAAACTAGATTATGAGAAGTATACGCTCGATAATGGATTGGATGTGGTCCTGCATACTGACAAATCAGATCCTATTGTTTCCGTAGCCATTTTGTTTCATGTTGGTTCAAATAGAGAAAAACCAGGAAGAACGGGATTCGCTCACTTTTATGAGCACATGTTGTTCCAAGCATCTGAGAATGTAGGTAAAGGAAAATTCTTTAAAAATATCAATGAATATGGTGGCGATTTCAATGGCGGAACATGGAATGATGGGACAATTTATTATGAAGTTATCCCTAAAGATGCACTTGAAAAAGTCCTTTGGATGGAAGCAGATAGGATGGGGTTCTTTATTAATACAGTTACAGTAGCAGCCCTTGAGAACGAGAAGCAGGTCGTGAAAAATGAAAAACGACAACGGGTTGATAATCGACCTTATGGACATACAAGTTATGTGATCGATAAGGCAATGTTCCCAGAAGGACACCCATACAATTGGCAAGTAATCGGTAGTTTGGAAGATCTTCAAAATGCGACACTTGAAGATGTAGTTGATTTTTATGAAAAATGGTATGGACCAAATAACGCGACATTGGTTGTGGCGGGTGATATCGATGAGTCTGAAGTGAAAGGATATATCAAAAAATACTTTGACGAAATTCCATCAAAACAAGCTGCTGAACCATTAAAGCCACAACCCGGGGTTTTAAATTCAACAGTATCGTTCTACCATGAAGATAACTTCGCGAAACTACCTAAATTGACATTGGTGTTTCCTACAGTAGAAGATAAACATCCTGATACTTACGCACTGGACTACCTAGGAGCTTTGTTGTCAGAAGGAAAACGAGCACCCCTATATCAGGAAATCGTAGAAAAAACGAAACTAGCACCAGAAACTAGCTCCTACAACCGTGCACAAGAAATTGCGGGAAAATTTTATATCTCAATCACAGCAAACGAAGGCGTTGATCTGGATGATTTGCATAGAGGCGTATTTGCCGCACTCGAAAACTTTGAAGCCAATGGCATTGACGATAAAGACATGGAGCGTATCAAAAACAAACAGGAAACTAATTTCTACAATGGAGTGTCTAGCTTACTGAGCAAATCTTTCCAATTAGCCAGTTACAATGTATTTAATGATGATCCGGGATATGCTAGTAAAGAAATTGAAAAGATTCTGGCGGTAACAAAGGAAGACATCATGCGAGTGTACGAGAAGTACATTAAAGAACAAAAGTATATTGCCACCAGCTTTGTTCCTAAAGGAAATCTTGATCTAGCCCTAGAAGGCTCAACGATGGCCAATGTAGTGGAAGAAAAAATCGTTCCTGGTAGTGAGAAACCACCAATGGATGAAGGCGATTTATCAAATATCAAAAAAACACCTTCTAAGCTAGATAGAACCATCGAACCACCATTTGGTAAGGCACCAACTATTGACCTACCAGAAATTTACTCTGGTAACCTAAGCAATGGTATGAAGTTTTACGGTATTGAAAACAACGAACTACCCTTAGTAGCCTTCAGTATTCGCTTAAAAGGTGGACTGGCCTTGGATAATCCCAATAAAATTGGTGCTGCAAATCTGATAACTGACTTATTGATGGAAGGAACAGCATCTAAAACTCCAGAACAGTTAGAAGACGCAATTGGAGTACTTGGTGCCAATATTTCCATGTCGACGAGCCCTGAGTATATTACAATCAACGGAAACTGTTTAGCGCGGAACTACGAAAAGGTTATGAGTCTAGTGCAAGAAATGATACTTGAACCCCGTTGGGATGGAAAAGAGTTTGCGCGCATCAAAGAAAGTACAATTACTCAAATTCAACAGCAAAGTGTACAACCCAATCAAGTCGCTAGAAACTTAAATTCTAAATTGCTCTATGGAAGTAATAACATTTTTTCGAATAATACCATGGGAACTATTGAATCTGTAGAGCGTCTGTCAATGGACGAGGTACAGATTTATTACCAGAAGGCTTTCTCTCCGTCTGTGGCAAGTTTCCATGTTGTTGGTGACGTTTCTGAGACTCGTGTTCGGAATACTTTAAAGGCTTTTGATCGTAATTGGGAAGCCAAAGCAGTTGCATTTCCTGAATTTATAATGCCTCCTGCACCAACTTCTCCTAAGTTGTATTTTTATGACATCCCGAATGCCAAGCAATCAGTGATTCGGATTTTTACTCCGTATTTGCCTGCCAACCACCCAGAATTTCACAAAGGTGTGGTCGTCAATAAAGCACTTGGTGGAGGAAGTTCTGGTAAGTTATTTCAAATTTTGAGAGAGGACAAAGGATACACTTATGGTGCTTACAGTTTCTTCCCAAGACGCATTGATAATGGATTCTTTGGAGCTACAAGCAGTGTCCGGTCAAATGTAACACTAGAGTCTGTGCAGACGTTTACTGAAATTTTGAAGAATTATAAGAATGATTTTAGTGCTGATGACTTGGAGAAAACTCAAAATTCAATGTTGAAGAGTAATGCCTTAGCTTTCGAAACTCTCGGTAAGAAACTAGGCGTCCTACAGAATATTAGTACTTATGATCTACCAATGGATTATATTAAGAATGAAGAACAAATTCTTGCTGGTATGACATTAGCAACAGCAAAAGAAACCATTGGTAAATACATGGATGCCAACAAGATGGTTTACCTAGTAATCGGAGATAAAGCATCACAGTTTGAAAATCTAAAAAAAGCTGGTTTAGGCACTCCAATCTTAATTGATGAAAATGGTCAACCTATAAAATAAACCTGACTGAAATATTGGAATCTAAGTCAAACATATTCTAAAGAAAGCCTGCTACATTAATCTGTAACAGGTTTTTCTTATTTGTAGAAGCCAACAGCATGGCAACTAAAGACAGTTGTCATTGCTTTTGGAAACATTGGAATTCATTAAACATTGAGTGCACTCCGAAAAGTCGGACCACCGAAAAGTCGGACCACCGAAAGTCGGACCACCGAAAGTCGGACCACCGAAAGTCGGACCACCGAAATGTCGGACCAATCGTTTTCGATAATTTTAAAGGCCTCGCTCTATCTTTTATTTACAAGATGTAGCGCTATTAAAAAGATTGGAAACATTGATGTTCATTAAACATTAATCACTAATAATTAATCATTGTTTCCCACTCTCCTATATGTAAAA
>Ga0209186_1000597_pt1 | contig 28459 bp, 30 predicted proteins | sample SidtaG_FD_187426 | JGI IMG/M metagenome (GOLD analysis project Ga0209186, IMG submission 187426) | Marine algal microbial communities from Sidmouth, United Kingdom - Sidmouth_Male2 metaG (SPAdes) (version 2) | ecosystem: Host-associated > Algae > Red algae > Unclassified | place: Sidmouth...
TGGTTCTACAAAATAACGATAAGACCCATTTTTGCCTCATAGGGGGCAAAAATGCCCCCTATGATTTTCTTTCTTTCTCACACAGCCCTTAGTGTAACTGACATTGGTGCCTTTGGGACAGGCTCTAGATAGATCGTGCTCATCAGGCAGGAGCCGAGATAGGTGGCGACCTTGTCCCAGATCGCGATCGCGACTTCGTCCCCGTCCTTGGCGAGATTGTGCAAAGCCTCAGGGCAGAGGTCGTCGGGAGTATCCTGATCGAAATCGGAGTACTTCTGCTTGGCCATTTCCTCAATCTGGCGATTGCCGATGTATCGCTCCAGCGCGCCGCGGTTTCCGTAGGGTCCTTCGACACCGTAGAGATCGACGCTCATCTGTCCGATCTCACCGGCGGCAAACCGACTGCCGCGAAACAGCTCTCCGTTGAGGATTAGTCCACCGCCAACACCGGTTCCCAAGGTGACACAGACGACGTTCTTAAAGCCGCGACCAGCGCCATGCTTGAACTCGGCGTAAGCCATACAGTTGGCATCATTATCCAGAATCGTCGGCAGCCCGACCTTCTCTTGAACGATGTCGCGCAACGATAGATTGCTCCAGCCACGGACATTGGTGAGCTGGTAAGTTACGCCGTTTTCAAAATCGATCGCTCCCGGAACGCCGATGCCGACAGCGGCAATTTCAGGGCAATCGCTACGTAGCGCGGCGACAGATTGGGCAATTTCCTCGAGCATCGTATCCGGCCCGTCGTGATCCTGAGTCGGGATCCGAATCATGTCGCTGACAAGGTCGGCGCCAACAACAGCTGCGATCTTTACGGAGGTTCCGCCAAAGTCAATTCCCACGGTTGGAGTCTCACTCATAGTCAAAGTCTGTTCGGACCGAATCTGTCGATAGCGTCCTGATTACGCGACATCAAATCAGTATATCAGGCGGTGGCAACGACTATCGCTGAACTGGCAAAGTCTTTTCGATCCGCCTCGCCTATTTTTCATCAAGCTCTCAGCGAAGATCGGCATCCTCGCCACCAAAAAGCTTCTCGAGCGTTGCTTCGCAAAGCTGGGATAAGGTAAGACGACGGATTTTCTTTGTCTAGAACGCGGATTACCCCCAACCTTGATCCATGAGCCTCCTCCGCGCCGTCTTGGGCGATGCTAAAGAAATCGAAGCGACCGCACTAGAGAAGGAGTTCGCCGCCCTTCTGATCGAGGGCGAAGACATTCATCACGCCTACAAACTCTATCGCGACCTCATCGTCTTCACCAACCACCGCCTGATCCTCGTCGATAAGCAGGGGATCACCGGCAAGAAGAAGGAATACCTCAGTATTCCCTACAAAAGTATCGACTACTTCTCCAAGGAGACCGCCGGCCGATTCGACCTCGATGCCGAGATCAAGTTCTGGGTCAAGGGTCGCAACTCCCCCATCAAGCTCGAATTCCGCAAAGACAAGAGCGTCCACGAGCTATTCCGCCTGCTCAGCCACTACGTGCTGAATCAGAATCAGAAGAGCTGAGAGTCATCCCCGGGTACTCCCCACGCCTCACCCTAGAAACCAATGGGATCGGTAGTGAGCTCTAAGATTAGTAGGTGCAAGGAATGATAGAGTATCACCCGAAGTTCACCGACAAGGCGGTGGAGTTTCTCGCGCAGGAGCACAGTCAGCTTTCACTATGTCGCCTACTACCCGTCTCCGCACACACCCTGGCTTCCAACCGGGGAGTTCGTCGGCAAGTCTGGAGTTGGTTCCTACGGCGACTTCGTCATGATCGTCGACCACCAAGTCGGTCGAATTTTTGAGCAACTCGACGCCTTAAAACCATCCATCATCGCCGTTCTCGCGGCAGTCAGTGACACTCCCTAAATAAGGCTGATCCCGTGCTTCTCAAGGCGCACCGTGCCATCACGGTAGAGTGCGCCGACCGCCTTTTTGAAGTTCTTCTTGCTGCAGCCTAGGCGTGCGTAAATCGCCTCGGGGGAACTGCCGTCGTGGAGCGGGATGTAGCCGTCCTCATTCTTGAGTGCCTCTAGGACCTTGTTGCGTAGAGCTGGGATCTTGCCGTAACCGATCGGTTCTAGGCTGAGGTCGATCTTGCCATCGCTACGGACTTCCCGGACATAGGCCTCGTCGGTCATGCCCTCGCGCAGGTCGCGAAAGACTTCATTGGCGAAAAGCATGCCGAGGTGCGCCTCATCGACCACGCAGGTCCAACCGAGATCACTGCGGCTCGCAACTAGGATTTCGACCTTCTCGCCCGGCTGGTAAGGAGGATCTCCGGCAGCCGGATCGACGGAAAGCTTTTGGGTGGCTACCAGTCGCTCGCTGGTCTTATCGTAACCGATCTTAACCACCACGGTCTGACCGACACACGGATCGCCCTTCCAGTTGGAACGAGGTAGCAGCAAGTCCTTGAGCAAGCCCCAATCGAGAAAGGCTCCCGTCCGACTGACGTCCTGAACGACAAGGGCGGCAAAATCGCCAGCCTCGGCAATCGGCATCTCGGTCGTCGCTACGGGACGGTCTTCTGAGTCTTTGTAGAGAAAGACCGTGATCTCATCACCTGGCTCGAGCTCGAGACTTCGATCGACATAGCGCTCAGGGAGCAAGATCTCGCCGAATTTCGGACCACCATCCAAAATCTGTCCGATATCAGTGTCGCGAACGATGACCAGCCGATTGCGTTTTCCGAGAAGAACCACCCCATCCTGTCGCCCGAGTGCAAGCCCGTGCCAAGCTGGAATTGCGCTCGGCAGGGAATCTACCAATGGGAGATCAACGTTACCTACTACTTGCTCGAGGCCATGCTGCTGGTCGGCCTCACTTGGGATCCACGTCTGGTTCCTGAAGCTGCTTACGAGAACAACAAGAGCTGAATCGACGCTCAGCCAAGTCGGAAGCACCCGATATCCGCCGCCCCGTCACCCAAGTTTCGAGTGCTGGCGCTTGCGCGCTTGCGACCGCTTTGGATGACGCAGACTCGGAAACACGCCATTCCAGCCGCTCCCACGAGTCGGAAGCACGCCATAGATTTGTTAGATAGTAGGCCTTTATCATAGCTCTCGTGACCCACGAGATGGGCTCTCAAATTGCTCGGATTCGCATTGATCCGAAACTTAATCTTGATTCCCCCGTTCTGGTCGATCACTATCCAGCTATGGAGCGATTGCGATGCGGAGCTATTATCTCGGAGGCATTTATCGACTACATCGAAGAACTGTATCTTCGCGAGAAGGCTGCCCATGCTGGGGAAGTCGTCGCGATCGAGTTCACCCGTTGCATTGACGGAGTCCGCAAGGGCCAGACCTGGTGGAGATCGACTTGGACCTCCCGCCGTCTGGTTCCCGAACACATGCTCTACAGCATCGGTGGAATCGATGTCTTCCTACCACCGAAAACTAGCAAGGCGCTCAAGGACCACTACATCGACGTGAAGAACGGTCAGGTCGTGGTTACTTAGACCGAACATGATTCGGATTGCACGATCCGCTCCAGTTGAGGTCAGTCGGCGTATGAATCGCCGACGCTTTCTTCGCGCTTTCTCTCTGGCTTCCACAGCAGCCGCCGCCTTCGCCGCTGTCCCGTCCCGCACGCTTCTCGCCCTCCAAGCGGACAACTCGTACCGCCGCAACATCGGCATCCAGCTCTACACCCTGCGCAAGGAAATCGGCGCGGACACCGCTGGAACGATCAAGGCAGTCGTCGATGCAGGCTACAAGCAGGGGGAGATGTATGGCTTCCCCAACTGCGACGCCATGGTCTCTGCCGCCAAGGACTTGGGGCTCGCCCTACATTCGTCCCACTTCGACTGGGCATGTGTCACCAAGCCGAGCGATGACGACTTGTCCGACTTCCGCAAGATCCTCGACAAGGCCAAGGAGGTGGGCTTGAGCCATCTAGTCGTCCCCTACCTCCACGACCACGAGCGCGGTGGTGCCGACGCCTACCGCAAGCTGGCAGAGAACTTTAACAAGGCCGCCGCCATCTCCAAAGAAGCCGGTATCCAACTCTCCTACCACAACCACTCCTTCGAGTTCCAGACCAAGGGCGACGAACCCTCGGGCTTTCAGGTCTTCATCGACGAGTTCTCGCCGGACATGCAGTTCGAAGTCGATGTCTTCTGGATCAAGGCGGCCGGAATTGAGCCTGTCGATATGATCAAGAAGCTCATTGGTCGGATTTCCCAGCTCCACCTGAAGGACCTCAAGGGCGGCATGACCTTGCCGATCTACAACGGAATGCCCAAGGATGGCTTCGAGGAACTCGGCGATGGCATCATCCCGATGGAGCCAATCATCGTGGTAGGAAGAGCCGCTGGTGTTGCTCGCTGCCACGTCGAACAAGACCAATCTTCCGACGCTCTCGCCAGCATCCGCCAGAGCTTCAATTACCTGAAGACGCTGTAGTGCCACCAGCCTAGCCAACGATTCCGTGCCGTCGATTCGATCCTCCTACTTGCCGTGGATTCTGGCTTTGCTTCCCCTGTGCCTTCTTACCTACCTAGCTGTTGGTCCGACAGGCCAGAAGTGGCCTTACATATTTCAGCTCTACGTTTTTCCCGGGCATGCTTCGAGCGACTTTACCTCCAAACACGGCGAGCCGCAGGTCCACAAAACTTGGCACGCCAATGGCCAATTAGCGAGCCTCTGGAGTTTCGACGAAAACGGTAGGAATCACGGACGCTGGGCTCGATGGCAGCGTGATGGCACACTCGTCGTTGATGGAGAATTCCGGGACCACTCGCCGTGGCATGGGACCTTCGAACTCCGCGAGCACAATAACGAAAACACTAAGCCGCGCTACGTAGTCGAGTTCGACCGAGGAGTCCCGAAAGCCGCATCCAACCACCTTGGTCCGCTTACTGGTGCGGTTGCAGACAACTGGGGCGAGGTCTACCACTTCGAGAACGGAGTATTTAGTGGCGAACGTTCACGAGCTTGGTGATCACTCACGAATCTCGTTCAACCGGCGGCGGATCTTCGACGATATCGTCGTCATCCTCTCGGTCGGACCTAATAGCTTCTTCGGCACCGCGCTTCAGTTCGTAGCTGGTCAGCGTTTCCATGCTCTCAAGACGCTCGGAAAGTTCTCCCAGCTTGGCTTCGAGTTCGTCGTAGGTAGGCTTCTCCGGTTCATCGAGAACCTGGCCAGATGGGCCGTCCCAGATTCGCAGGAGCAACCGGCCTGTGCCGCCGAGGACGAAGATCGCCAGCACAATCGCGGCCCACGATCCGTAGCGCGCGACCATCGGCACGCACACGCTAAGAGCAAGAATCGCCAAAGCCCCAATGAGAAGTGTGCTAGCGAGTTTCCCGCCGGTAGAGTTGTTGTCGGACATTGCTGGTGGCGGAGCCTACTCCAATTCACCCCATTTCTCAAATCGAGGAAGCGCGAGAATATAGACGCCGCCATTGCCGCGATCATTGCGACCATTGCAGATTCACGGTGCTTCTTGACCATTCGACCTCACTAACTATCGTAGTTGGTGCCCGTCCTCCGCTACTATAAGAACAAGGAAGGTTGTTATGCCCGCGCGGCCATCGGCCAGAGCATCATCACGATCCAGATCTCTGAGGAGGGGCAGCAGAGACTGGAAAAGGAGGGCTTCGGCGAGGACGGCGCCCCGTTCCCGCAGACGTTGTTCAACCAGCTGATCCGACAGCGAGAGGCGTTCACCAAGGCTGGCGCACGGGCAGAGGCCCTGAAGGAAGCGGAAAAATCCCAGTTCTTTTTCGACTTCGACGCCGATGTCGCCGCTCAAGAAATTCTCCCGCGATGCTCGGAAACAGGCACCTTCAATGACCTACACTTGGTCATTCATCACGAGCCGAACGGCGGGCCGAAACTGACCCAACTTCTCGGCGAGACCGCTAGGAAATGCCTGGTCGCTCACGTCTTGCTCAATGTCCCAGTCACCCTCATCGACCGTCGAGCACTCGGCCAACTCATCGCCTCGGAGAAGGTCGATCCGGTACAACCCGCCATTCAGCAACTTTCTCGATGGCTCGGACGAGATTCCGGTGGTGGCCTGTGGGATACCCACGACATCACTATCTAATCTAATCTATCGTAGGATGATCTCTCACGATGCTACCTCTTCTCCGAAATTACCGGTGGTTAGATTGCTGGCGGGAAGAGTACCATTCAAGTTCTCTAGTGCGTCGTCGGAAATTCCGTGTGTCATGGCGATGCCAAGATGGTCCTCGAGGAATTCCTCGATGGTGACCCATGTCGATCCGATTCGGACCTCCTTCGTCCAGGCACAGATCGTATAACCACCTGAAGAGAGCGACTCAGAGGGAAATGGCGCACTGTGGACAATCGATGATTCTACTACTCTGCCGATAACTTTTCCATACCTATCTAGAGAACAAACGAGGTCGCTGGTCACCTTGAGCGGCGTCTCCGACTCGAGCGAAATGATCGCCAGCGGAGATCCGTTCGAATCGTAGATCGGGATGCCAAGATAGTGACTCCCCTCGGACATGCCGACCGTGACACAACGATCATTGAAGGTTTCCTCGAAGATGCTTCCCTTGGTTTCGATCATCGAAAAGAAGTGCTCTTCGGTATTCTGCCGCTGATAGGCCACCGAGTCATTGGCAACAGTGATCCGGACGTGCGTTTCAGCCGGCATCGAACCCTCGCAACTATTGACTAACTCGTCGATCACCGCCCAGAGCGACGTGTCTTTAAGGCTGACGCAACGGGTAGACCGAGCGCGTGATGGCGTAGCTGACATTCCTAAGCTAGTGGTGATAAGTGGGGTATCGATATTTTGCGGCACGACTAAATTATACACCTAAATTTCCTCATAATCAATAACTATTATAATTACCATAATTTAAAACTATCTTTATTCCCCCTCGCAGCCCCTCCCCTTCCCTAACCTCTTACTCAGCCACTTCCGAACCAAAAGTAGACTCCCCTTGAGCCGAGGCCTAGCTCCCGCCATACTAGAAAATGGGAAAAGACGACGATCAGCCTCCTGGGCCCGAAGAACTTGCCAAGCGCCTAAGCGAATTCATGAAGGGTATGTCGGGCGGTTCAGTGAGCTTCGATCCTGCAGATATCATGAGCCAATTCGGCGACGCCCCGACGACCGAAGGCGAAGATACTGAGAAGGCCGAGCCTCCTGCCGAACGCAGCCGAGATCCATTTTCCTTCAGTTATCACCCACGGGACATCAAGGCTCATCTCGACCGCTTCGTCATCCGTCAAGACGAGGCAAAGAAGGCCCTAGCTATTGCCGTCTGCGACCACTACAACCACGCGCGGTTCATGCGGGACCTGGAATCCAAGCAGCCCGAGAAGGCCAAGCAGATCGAATTCGCCAAGCAGAACGTCATCGTCGTCGGCCCCACGGGGGTCGGAAAGACCTACCTGGTCAAACACATCGCCGAGCTTCTCGGGGTCCCATTCGTCAAAGCCGACGCGACCAAGTTCTCCGAGACCGGCTACGTCGGAGGCGATGTCGATGACTTGGTTCGTGAACTGGTAGACAAGGCCGACGGTGATGTCAGCCTCGCTGAGTACGGGATCATCTACATCGATGAAATCGACAAGCTCGCCACCTCTGGCGAAATGATGGGCCGCGATGTTAGCGGACGCGGTGTTCAGACTACATTGCTCAAGCTCATGGAGGAAACCGAGGTTCCACGTCGGAGCCAAATGGATATCCAAGGCCAGATGGGTGCAATGTTCGACATGGCCAAGGGTGCCATGGGTGGCCAGAAGGACACTATTAATACCCGCCACATCCTATTCATTGTCAGTGGGGCCTTCTCCGGACTTCAAAAGCTGATCACGAAACGCACCAAGCAGGGCGCGATTGGATTCGGCGCTGCACAGGAGGCCGGAGATCAGCCGCCTCTCGACTCGAAAATCTTCTCCAAGGTCACGACTCAGGACTTTATCGACTTCGGATTCGAGGCAGAGTTTATCGGTCGCCTCCCGGTCCGCGTTATCTGTGAACATCTCGGGCCGGAGGATCTCTACCAGATCATGCAGACCTCCGAGGGCTCTCTGTTGCGCCAGTACGAGCGGGAGTTTGCCGCTTACGGCATTAACGTGAAATTCACCGATGAAGCGTTGACGCTGATCTCTGAAGACGCAGCCAAAGAAAAGACCGGGGCCCGGGCACTGCTCACCGTTTGCGAAAGGTTTTTACGCGATTTCAAGTTCGAGTTACCAGGCACCGCCGTGCAGGAGCTGATCGTCGATGCCGATCTTCTGAAGAATCCGGAAAAAGTGCTGAAGCGCTACCTGAAGACAGGCAAGGGCATGAGCGACGCCCAAGTCGCCCAAGGGCTCGATGTCTTCGCTGAGGAGTTCATGCGCGAGAACGGTCTTTGCCTTGAGTTTAGCGAAGGTGCCACCGCAGCCATCGGCGACCTCTGCCGCGAGCAGGAACTGCGTGTGCTTCAGCTCTGTAAGGCCCACTTCAAGGACTACCAGTTTGGCTTGAAGCTGATCCAGCAGAATACCGGGGACGGTGCCTTCACGATCACCAAGGAAGGTGTGGCTGATCCCGAGCGGTTCCTCAGTGATGCCGTGGTCGCGTCCTACCGAGGCGACGAAGCCAATAAACCAAGTGAACCGACCACCTAGATTCCTCTCGCACCAAGTGCCCTCCTCCCTCAAACTCCGTAAAATCGCAAAACTCTGCAATGGAAAACGACAGTAAAACACCAGCCGCCAGTCGCCGCTCCTTCCTCAAGACCTCTGGTCTGACGGCAGGAAGCTTAGCTCTTCCCAACATCATCATCGGCCAGGAGACTTCGCCCAATGAGAAGATCAACATCGCCAGCGTCGGTGTGCAGGGAAAGGGATTGTCTGACCGTGGTAAGTCCGCCGAAGGCAACAACATTGTCGCGCTCTGCGATGCCGATCTAAGCAAAATCACTAGCAAAGAAGCTAACTGGAAAGGCGAGGTGAACCAGGATAGCACAGCCCCAGCAGGGCTGTTCCCCGAAGCCGCTCACTACCAAGACTTCCGCAAAATGTTCGACGAGATGGACGACAAGATCGATGCGGTCTTGGTCTCCACACCCGATCACGCCCACTTCCCCATCGCCATGGAGGCGGTGAAGCGCGGCAAGCACGTTTACGTGCAGAAGCCGATGTGCAACACCATCTCCGAAGTCCGCGCGCTCCACGCCGCCGCTAAGGAGGCCGGAGTCGTCACTCAAATGGGCAACCAGGGCCGCACCCGGCAGGGCCAGCGCATGGTCAAGGAGTGGATCGAGCAAGGCGCCATCGGCAAGCTGAAGGAGATCCGACTATGGACCAACCGACCGATCTGGCCCCAAGGCACCGACGTCGCGATTAAAGAAGCCACCACCCCAGAAACCCTCGACTGGGACGTGTGGCAGGCCCAGACCGGTCCCAATCCCTACCGCGATAGCATCCACCCGTTCTCCTGGCGCGGCTGGTGGGAGTACGGTTCCGGAGCCCTCGGCGATATGGGGTGCCACATCATGGACGCTCCGTTCTACATTCTCGGCGGAGCCTTCCCGAAGAAAATTGAGGCCAAGGCCACCAAGTTTACTGATCTCATCGCACCGAATGCCTCGACCTTGACCTACACCTTCGACTCGCCCATCCACGGCGAGATCCCGCTCACCTGGGACGACGGCTCCATGAAGCCCGCCTTCCCAGAAGGATGGGACTTCGAAACCTACAACGACATCGCCCCTAGCGGCCACATTTTCATCGGCACCGAAGGTATCATCTACAATGGCGATGCCTACTGCACCAGTCCACGCCTTGTTCCCGAGACCAAGATGGTCGATTGGATGCAGAGCGGCCAGTGGCAGAAGACGGAGAAGCGCTCCAAGCACGAGGACAACCCCCAGCAGGAGTGGCTTGCCACCATCCGAGGAGAAGACGACACCGAATGCTTCTCGGCCTTCGACTACTCCGCCCCGCTTACCGAAATGGTCCTGCTCGGCAACCTCGCCATCCGCAGTCGCCAGACCGTCCACTGGGATGCCGGTCAGATGACTTCCGGTAACCCCGCCATCGACAAGTTCATCGGCCGCGCCGGCTACCGCGACGGCTGGGACTACGGAGCCAAGACCTTCGGATAGGGATAAAAACGACGACTTCGTAGCCTAGAAACGGCAATGGAATCGGCAGAGCTATGCGCGCTTGGAATGACAGAAGCATTTTCTTCCTCGTCATCCCTGGTTGAGCCCTGAATGGGAGCGCAGTGGACATAGCCGAAGGCAAATCTCCCGCAAACCTGTGATCCCCGATGTCTCCAAGCCGCATCCGCCCAAACCGTCTCTTCTCCGAAGCCCGAAGCCATCTCCATTCCACACCACCGGTTGCCCAAACATTCCAGACTTGGCTCGCTAAAAGCTCGGTCTGGAATGACATGAGCATACAATCGATGTCCATGACGACAAAGTCAGTTCACCCTCAGGGTGAACGAAAATCGAGACTTCAGTAGCCTCTATGCCTCTTCTTTTTAGTGAATTACGACGAACGACCTAATCCTTCGTTCTCGTTCTTAAGCTTTGCCCGCACTGGATGACTTTCCGGTGCGGGCTTTTTGTGGGGCGGAGGTCGACCAGTTCCAAAAAAAAACGGCGTAGGCCCCAACGAAGGGACCTACGCCGCGAAAGCGTCTAGCCACCCCCCCCGGTAACGACGACTAGATAAAGTCGTTGACTAGGTTCTCGAGGAACTCCTGCCGACCGCTAGCAATCTGCGGCTCACCATTGCTGAGCGTAAACTGCTCAAGCTCTCCAAGCGTCGCCGTGCCGGCCTCGACCTTGGCTCCGATGGAGCTGTCGAAGGTGCTGTAGCGGTTCTTGACGAAGTCATCAAGACGACCGTCCTCGCGAATTGCGTGAGCGATCTTCAGGCCACGAGCGAACGCATCCATGCCACCGACGTGAGCATAGAAGATATCGACCGGCTCGAAGCTCTCACGTCGCGGCTTGGCATCGAAGTTCAGGCCACCAGTGGTCAGACCACCCATGCGTAGAATCTCGAGCATCATTTCGGTGCAGAGATAGAGGTCGGTCGGAAACTGGTCGGTGTCCCAGCCGATGAGCTCATCACCAGTGTTGGCATCGACAGAACCGAGAGCGTCAGCCTCGATGGCGACGCGCATCTCGTGCTGCATTGTGTGGCCAGCAAGAGTGGCGTGATTGGTCTCGAGGTTGAGCTTGAAGTGCTCCTTCAATCCATACTGCTGAAGGAAGTTCAAGCAAGCCGCCGCATCGGAGTCATACTGGTGAGTCGATGGTTCCCGGGGCTTCGGCTCGATGTAGAACTGGCCTTCGAAACCGATCTCCTTCTTGTAATCGACCGCCATGTGCAGGAGCGCGGCCAAGTGGTCGAGCTCGCGCTTCATGTCGGTATTGAGAAGGCTGGCGTAGCCTTCGCGCCCCCCCCAGAAGGTATAGCCTTCACCACCGAGACGATGGGTGACCTCCATAGCCTTCTTCACCTGAGCGGCACCGTAAGCGAACACCTCTGCGTTCGGGCTGGTCCCGGCACCTTGATTGTAACGCGGATGGGAAAACAGGCACGCAGTGCCCCAAAGAAGCTTCTTTCCAGTGCGCTTCTGCTCTTCTTCAAGGACATCGGCGACGGCATCGAAGGCCTCGTTCGACTTGGCGAGATCGCAAAGCTCGGGAGCGACGTCCCGATCGTGGAAGCAGTAGTAATCCACATCGAGCTTCTCCATGAACTCGAAGCAGACCCGAGCTCGGTTCTGCGCATTCTCGATCGAATCGCTACCGTCGTCCCAAGGCTTCTGCGATGTGCCTGCTCCGAATGGATCGGAGAGGTCGTTGCGGAAGCAGTGCCAGTAAGCAATACCGAATCTGAGATGATCTCGCATCGACTTATCACCGACCATCTCGTCTGGATTGTAGTGCTTGAATGCGAGTGGATTTTTCGAGTCCGAACCTTCGAACTTGATCTTCGGGATGTCTGGAAATGCGTCTGACATAATTAGCCTCTGATTTTAGTATTCCCGTAAGAGGGATTCAAGCCCGAACGTAACATAAGTCCGGAAACTACAGGTAAATCGGACGAGAACCCGGAACTTAGCAGGAAAACTCAGGCTCTGAGGATTTTGACCGCCTTTTCGAACAACTCTTCATTGGCCGCTGCAATCACCTGCCCGCCTCCAGCAGCCGAACCGCCATCCCAACTGCGGACAATTCCACCGGCCTGCTCCACGATCGGAATAAGTGGGGCGATGTCGTAGGCATTTAATCCAGACTCTACCACAAGCTCGATATGTCCGGATGCCAGCATGGCGTAGGCGTAGCAATCGAATCCATAGCGCACCAGCCGCACGGCCTTCTCGATCCGCCACCAATCCTCTACATCTCCTTCGGCGAAGGCTTCCGGAGCTGTGGTCATCGCCGTGGCCATGCTAAGATCCGTCACCGATGAGGCAGCCAACTCGGCTCGGGTGTCATTCCAGTGAAGCTCAGTAATCCATCCCGCAGCCATGTATTTTTCGCCGATGAACGGCTGATGCATGACCCCGGCAATTGGCACTCCGTTCTTGCTCAGACCGATCAGGGTCCCCCAAGTAGGTAGGCCGGAAATGAAGGCGCGGGTTCCGTCGACAGGATCGATGATCCAGCAGTACTCCGCATCGGCATTAGTCGGGGCTTGCTCTTCGCCGAGAATACCGTGATCCGGAAGGTGCTCAGCCAGCCAGGCTCGAATCGCCGCCTCAGCGCCCTTGTCAGCTAACGTCACTGGATCAAAGCCCAACTCCTCCTTGTTCTCGACCACGATCGGTTGCCGAAACCGGCTCATCGTCTCGGGCTCCGCTACAGCGCACAGGGCGTGGAGAGTAGATTCGATATCCTTTGGAGTCATCCCCGCACTTGCCCCACTCCGGCTACGCGGGCAAGAAAAAAGCCCCTCTCCGAAGAAAGGGGCTTTAAACTGAACTGTTCTGCTATGAACTGGAGGGAACCACCCCTCTGTAAACTGATAAGACAGTATAAACCATAACCCTAACTTCTACAATCACTTTCTAGAATTTATTTTTTAACAATTCTCAAGAATGACGCAAATTGGACGGCATTCCAGCCGGACCGTGGCGTAAACCGGCCCTTTCGGGGGAATTCGGTCGCAAACCAAGTCGTGATTTGCACTCCTGCAAGCATGGCCTAGTAAAACCCTCATGAGTAGCCCGCCGCTTCCCACCCACGTCCCCACAGTCGGTATCGGCTATGATGTTCACCAATTCGCCGAGAACCGGGAGCTAGTACTCGGTGGAGTGACCATCCCTCACGATGTCGGTCTTGCCGGCCACTCGGATGCGGATGTACTGTCCCACGCCATCGCCGATGCCGTCCTGGGCGCGCTCGGGAAGCTGGATATCGGCCACTACTTCCCTCCCAGCGATCCGACTATCGAAGGCATCTGTAGTCTTGAGATCCTGAAGAAAGCTGCGGAACTCGCCAAGGAAGAAGGGGCAACCTTGATCAATATCGACAGTACCCTGATCATGGAAGCCCCGCGCGTCCTGCCCCATGCTCCCGAAATGAAGATCCGCATGGGCGAAGCGCTCGGCCTTGCGCCAGAACGCATCGGAATCAAGGCCACGACCAACGAGACGATGGGCTGGATCGGTCGAAAGGAAGGCGTCGCTGCGATGGCCGTGGCGTCGGTGCTTCGGCAGTTTTAAGAGCGGCCGGGAATACCTCGCTCAATCATGCCCTTCCTCGGAGCCGGAGCCTTCGTGAGCGGTTCCCCCGTCTCTTTCTTCCTCTGTCTCTGCCGCTTTAGTCAGGTCCCCTAGCTTCGCCTGCGCCTGCGCCTCCTGCCAACCCCCAACGGCCTCCTCGTAGCAGTCTTCCATGGCACCAATGCTAGCCTTCAATCCATAGCGCTCACGCACACCTGCGGCGGCCTGAGTAGAAAGCTTCGCCAGTAGCTCTGGATCACCCATGACGCTGAGCAGAGCTTCGGCCAACTTGTCAGGAGACTTCTCCGGAACCAACAACCCGTCTGTGCCATTGCGAACGGCTTCCGGTATCCCACCATGCAACGTGGCGACGATAGGAAGACCGTAGGACATGGCTTCGAGCATACTGTTCGGAACCCCCTCTTGATCGGAAGTTCCGGTCAACTCGCTCGGATGCAGAAACAGGTGAGCCTTGGTAAACTCCTCGGCCAATTCCTCCTGCTGAGTCCATCCCCGAATCTCGACATTGTCCCCTAGCCCGAGCCGCTCGACCTCGGCTTCGATCTTTTCGCGATCGGGACCATCTCCACAGAGGATGTAGAGCAGGTTCGGGTAGGTCTTCTTCACTTCGGCCAGAGCCTGAAGCGTAGTCAGAATGCCCTTTTTCTCGATGAGCCGGCAGGCCTGAAGTAGCCGCCAGCTTCCGTCGGATGGCGACGTCGGAACCCGCGCCGTGATGCCGTCCATCGGGATCGGCGTGCGATTGAGGCGCAGCCTGTTCTTCGGACAACCCAGAGCTTCGAGCGCCCCTAGCAACGACTCCGACCGGGCAAGCACCAGTTGGGCCTGAGCGAACACAGCCTTCATCTCGTCGTGGTAGCCGTCTTGGTCGAAAAACTTCACCACATCGACCCCGTGGAACGAGACCACCCACGGACCGCCCCAAGCCTTAAGCATTTCCCGATACTTCACCGCCTTGTGCCCATAATAGACGTGTACGAGGTCGGGCTGGTCGCGGCGGAGGATATCGACCAAGTCGTAGGGAAAGTATTCGTCGGGTTCCCGAGTGATCTTGCGCGGCGGCGGCCACTGCTTAATCACATGCTTGTACCAGAAGCGCAGGATGAAGTTCCCCTTCGGACGCGGCCTCGGGATTTTGGTCAGCTGCTCGAAATTCTCCAGTGGGAAAAGCTCGACGTTCTCCAGCTTCTCCGCGAAGACATGCGTCCGGTGCCGCTGGAGATTGGCTAGCTGGCGGTAGATGCTCTGCATCTCCTTCTTCAGAAAGGTGCCGGTCAGGCTATGGACGAGCGGTCGCTCATCGGTCGTGGATTCGGAAGACATCTCAGGCATCGGCGGAGCGGACAGCAGTGGCAAGACCCCAACCTAGACCCAGCATGCGCTAAGACGACAGGATATTTTCTACTTGACCGTCAACCGCCTCTCCCGCAGAAGACTGGACTGTTACCAGCGCTAGCAATCTCCGCCGCCGCACAGTAGTTAGCTAGAAGAGGAAATCGTGCCGACACGGAACAAGTATTCGTGGAGCCCCGAAGCCTCCTCAACCGTCCGAGTAACCCGGTCGCCAATCAGCTCGCCGAACATCTGCACTTCCATGACATACACCCCAGGATAAGCCTCAGCCAGGTGGCGAAGCGGGCTGTGATACTCAACAATCCGTAGCCCGCCCTTCGAGTCGTAGAGGCACTGAGACAGATAGCCTTCTTCAGAGCGAAGCTTCGCCAGTGACGCCGCCTTCTCGGCAGCAGTCTCTCCTCGGACACGCTTGGCGTAGCCCTCTTTCTTCTTCGCGAAGTAGCCGAGAAGTAATTTCTCCGGCGCCGTGCTGCCATAAGTCGTGCCGACCAACTCCAAAAGATCTAGGCTCAGCTCTTTGCCCACATCTGGAAAAAGCCCCTGAGCCTTGTCCGTCAGTCGGTAAAATTTCTGGGGACGCCCCATCTTGCTGGGGTGCCGCCATGTATCGAGGTAGCCTAAACGTTCCATCTCAACACAATGCTGCTTTACCCCCATGTAACTCATTTCCATTTCCCGAGCGAGCTCGGCAACGGGCATGCCCTGAGTCCTCTTGAGAAGAAAGACAATATCCATCCAATGAGGACGGGAGAAATCACGTATTTGGCTAAGAAAAGACACTTAACCTCCTAATTAGCAGGTGTTTACAGTCTGTCAACGTGATGAATTTTGGACGAGAGGGGAAGGGAGAGAGCATGGGGTTGCGTGAATATTTTTCGCAATATACCAAAATGATAAGTATCTCTCAATAAACGCATTAAAAGCGTGTGTGAAAATAGAATATACAAAAACTTAACGATAGGTGCAAGAAACCCGACAGATATCCGACTATGCCCAGCAGAAGAATCTGCTACAGTTCCCCCAACTACTACCCGATGTCCGACACTCCAACCTACCAGGCAATCGAATTTTCCTCCTCCGCTCCTGGCTATTGGCCAAGCGATACCAGCTCTGAAGACTGGGACAGCTGGATCTGGCAGATGAAGAACAAGGTCGGTAGTCTCGAGCAACTCCAGACCCACCTGAATCTCTGCGACGAAGAGCGCGCCGGTGTGCTCCTCTCCGGCACCAAGCTCGCCATGGGGATCACCCCGCACTTTTTCAATCTAATCGACCGCGACGATCCAGAGTGCCCGATCCGTAGGCAAGTCGTCCCCCGTATGGAGGAGACCCTAGAAGATCCTACCGAGATGGCTGATCCCTGTGGCGAAGATTCCCACATGCCCGTCCCCGGGCTGGTTCACCGTTATCCGGATCGCGTGCTGTTCCTGATCACCGACCGCTGCGCCGCCTACTGCCGCTACTGCACCCGTAGCCGCGTCGTCAGTGGGGCTGGAGAACAGGAACTCGAAACTGACTTCGAGGCCGCATTCCAATACCTCGAGGAACACACTGAAGTCCGCGACGTCCTCCTCTCTGGTGGCGACGCCCTACTGTTCTCGGACAAGAAGCTGGAGAAGATCCTCGCTAGGTTGCACGCCATTCCGCACATCCAATACCTGAGGATCGGCTCACGAGTGCCAATCTTCCTACCCCAGAGGATCACGCCGGAGCTGTGCGACATGCTCAAGCAGTTCCATCCTCTATTCATCAGTATCCACACGAACCACCCGAAGGAACTGACCACCGAAGTCCGCGATGCCTTGGGCCGCCTAGCCGATGCGGGAATTCCCATGGGCAATCAAAGCGTGCTCCTACGCGGCGTGAACGACGACCTTGAGACCATGAAGGAACTCGTCCACAAGCTGATCATGTGTCGGGTCCGACCCTACTACCTCTACCAGTGCGACCTGATTCAAGGCTCGTCTCACTTGAGAACTTCGATCGCTACGGGAATCGAACTAATCGAAGGCCTCCGCGGCCACACCAGCGGCTACGCCATCCCTCAGTATGTTATCGACGCCCCCGGCGGAGGCGGCAAAGTGCCGATCAACCCCGATTACATCGTCAGCCAGACAGCCGAGAAGGTCGTCATCCGGAACTACGAAGGCAAGATCTACGAGTATCCGGAACCACAGTTTCAGGAGGCTCCCTCCACCATCTCCTAGACAGCACAGATGGCTATCCCCGAGAAGGAAACGCTAGAAGTGCGCCCGTGTGCTAAAGTCGGCTTCGTCTTTTCGCAAGACGGTAAGGCACTCGAAATCCCAACTGGCTGGGGCTTGCTCCCCCCCGGAGACGCGGCGCTGAGTCGGCGGATCAAGAAGGACGGCCCAAGCTGGACCGTGAAGGAAAAGAAGGGCCGCAAGATGTTCTCCCGCGGAATCTGGGCACCCGCCAACCGGATCGAGGCGATCAAGGCCGACCTAAAACAAGAGCGCTCCGATCCAAGCTATCAGAAGCAGCTCGACGCCGGCCGCGCCCGTCGAGCCAAGGAACAGGAAGTCTACGCCGAAGACTTTGAACAAGCCGTGTTCACTTACCTCGACTTTCACCCCAGCCACCACCCACTAGCGGAAAAGCTAGCCAGCGCTATCGCCACCCACGCCGTTCCCGTCGGCAGCGGCACCGTCGCCCGCACCAAGCGAATTCCCGTCGAACAACGCGCCGAAGCCGCAACCATCGCCTGGATGCGCCACCAGACCACCGCCTACGACGACATGACGATCCGCCGCGTCAAAGGCGAACGTCGCGAAGTCCGCCGCATGCTAGCCAAGCGCTCGAAACAATTGCTAGCGACCTATCGCTCCAGTGGATCAGGCAGGAACGCCTGCCCACTGGCGGCGGCGCTCGGATAAAAGTCGGGCTGAAACGCAACGATTTCTGGCATCGACCAGTGAAAGTGGCGCATTTTTTCTTGGATTACGCGCCCCTTACGTCATTTGGAAAGACAACCAGCTCGTAGCGATCGAGGGTGCTGCCAAAGATTTCGCGTCCCCAACACGGAACCGAGATGGCGGTTCTTGCCATGTCCTTTTCTCTTTTGACTTCGCGGAAATTTTGGCGAATACAGCCATCGCGCGCGGTGTCACAGGTTGTCCGTAGCCACTTAATGATTCCCGAACGCCTTGATCTGCTCCGCCGTTAGTGCCCCCGTCGGAGACGACAAGGCGGTAGGAGAGGTCGATCACCTCGTAAGCGGGAATTTCGAGGTCCGCCTTATGATAGGTCAGGGCCGCAACCTTACCGTCGAGAATGCGGATGATCTCGTCTGTCTCTTCGACCTGCAGATCCCCGGCATGGACAAGGCTGGTAGCTCTGCGAAGTTGACCAGGATTCATCACCCGTAGTCTGCCCGGAGACGACGGCGCTGGCCAAGGCAAAACCTAGCCAAGGAAGAATCTTCCCCTACTCAACCACGTGCATGGTGCCCTGCATCATCATCCAGTGGCCTGGGAAGGTGCAGATGTATGGATAGTCACCAGCTTCAGCGGGAGCGGTGAACTCGAGAGTCTCTGATTGCTTGGTGTTAAGAAGCTTCGTGTGGTGGAGAATGTCATCCGATGCGGGAATGTATCCATCTGCCATGCCTGTGCCCATGATGGCGTTGGCAAGGGCGCCGACTTTCTGAACCGTGCCCGGCTTGAGAATGAGAAGGTTGTGCTGCAGCGGGATCGGGCAGTCGTTGTTCAAGGTAACCTTAACGTTCGAGCCTGCCTTTACAGAAAAGCTCGTGATGTCCCACTTCATTCCAGTAGCCGGGTCCGGCTTGATCTCGATCTCGCTGACCACTTCGACAGCAACTTCGGATCCCGCAGCAACGGCCGCATCTGCCGCACCTGCTTCGTCTGCGACAATTTCTCCATCGCTTTCGACTTCGGTCGCGGCTTCGACTTCGGTCGTGGCTTTCTCAGAAGCTACGGCCTCACCGTCAGCGGCGGCGGAATCTACATCATCAGCTTCGACCGCGCGACGGTCTCCAGCTCGCATGCTACCAAAAAGCAGGGAGAGGCCTCCGACCCCAACGAGCAGGATCATGCTGACCAGCCCAAGAATAGTGAGAATATCGCCAAGAGCGGCGCCGTTCGATCGGCGGATTGCGGACTTGAATTTCATCGCTGCTACAATGCACAGCTTTTCGCTCAGCGCAACGATCTGAAAATGCAGCTTGTCTGTAGGGCCGAAACCAAGGAAGACTAAGGAGTCCCAGAACTAGATGGCCAGCAAATCCGAGAATCTCAATCGCTTCCTCCGCAAAGGAAGGACCCTCATCGTCCCAATCGACCACGGCAATGCAATCCCCGTGCCCGGTCTCGAGTCGCCCGCGAAGGTGATCGAGTCGCTCAACCGCTATGCCGATGGCTACGTGGTGAACTACGGAGTCGCCTCCCGCTACCAGCGAGCCCTCGGTGGAAAGGGAGTCTGTCTGCGCACCGATGTTTACAAGCCAGCGGAAAAGGGCCAACCCGACGACGGCTCGTTTCGAATCTACGATGCCACGGATGCCGGGAAGCTCGGGGCCAACGCCATGATGAACATGGCCTACCCAAACCACCCGAATGAGCGAGGCATGCTCGAGGACTGCACCACGCTAGTCCGAAGCGGAAGAGCCGAAGGAATCCCGCTGATCGTCGAAACCCTTCCTTACGGACTGGGCCAGACAAAATACTACACAGCAGAAAACATTGGATTCGCCGCGCGCCAAGCCGCAGAACTCGGAGCCGACGTAGTCAAAACCGCCTTCCCAACCGGAGCCAGCGTCGAAGACTTCGCCAAAGTGGTCGAGGCTTGCTTCGTCCCAGTCATCATTCTCGGTGGCGCAGCCATGGGAGATGACAAGGCGCTACTCAAAATGGTCGCCGACGCCATGGAAGCCGGAGCTATCGGTGTGGCGATCGGCCGCAACATCTGGCAACACGAGAACCCCACCGGAATTGCCCGCGCCATGGCTGCCGTCATCCACGAGGGTGAAACTGTCGCCGAAGCACTGAAGTTAGTTTCCGCTCCGCCGGAAAGCGACGACCACGAGAACGAAGTCGAGATCGAGAAGGAAGAGGCACCCGACGAACTCGCCCCCTCGTCGGACTAACAGGATTGCTTGGGAGCTCGTGGAAGCGGCTCGAATAGCGCGTTCCCGAGCAACGTCATCCAAAGCGGTCGCCAGCGCCAGCACTCCAAACTTGGGTGGCGGGGCGGTTTTGGAGTGCTTCCGGCTTGCCGGAGCTTTGGATCGCGTCGGAACGGGAACTCGTGGGAGCGGCTGGGAGAGCGTGTTCCCGAGCGTGCCTCATCCAAAGCGGTCGCAAGCGCGCAAGCGCCAGCACTCCAAACTTGGGGGGCGGGGCGGCTATGTTTTGGAGTGCTTCCGGCTTGCCGGAGCTTTGGATCGCGTCAAAGCGGGAACTCGTAGCTGCGGGCCGCGTAACGGGGCGGCGCAGACGACTTCGTGAGAATTGCCTACTTGCCGTTCAGCCTTGCCCTCGGAGGTGAGGAACGGGCACCGAGGTGTCCATCACACCCATGTCATCAACGAGAAAGACCACCGCGTTCGGTCGGTCGGCGGCAAGTGTTAGGGCGACTGGAAAGAACAGGGCGAGGAGCAGCAGTTTCATGAACCTAGGATACGGGATGAGATGAAGAGGGGTTCAATCAAGCCTAGGAAAAAGCACCACAACCAAGCCGACAACGAGGGGAAATTGGTTCATACTAAGTCCACGGCGAACCAACCAACCGCCCCCTTTCACCATGAAAGCCTTACTTCTTCTCCTTCCGCTCGTCCTTGCCTCCTGTTCGTCTCTCGGCACTAGGGTCGTTCCGCCAAACGTCGCCATCGTTGGCATGCAGCTGGCAAATATCCAACTGGTCGAATCCGCGGTCGCGGTCACAGTGCGGATCGAAAACGAAAACCCCAACCCAATCATCGTCACCGGGGGCGTTCACAAAATCTACGTCGATGGCGAGTTCGTCGGCAAGGCGCTCGACAACCAGCGGGTCGAGGTTCCGGCGCTCGGTTCAGCCAACCACACGGTCATTGCCAATGTCAGCAATCTCGCCCTAGCCACTCGGCTTGGCGGCATCATCAATTCCGGCTCTTACAACTACGAGATCAAGAGTCACGTCTATGCCGCGCTCGGCACCAGCGGCCGTCGTCGCCGGTTCCCGGTTCAGCGAGAGGGCAAGGTCGACCTTCAGGGGCTCGGCCTCGGTCCCCAACAATCGCGCTACCGTGCGCCCGCACCTGTGCGCGCCCAACCTCTGCCTACGCGCTAGGCAGCGCCCACGCCTCGTGACTCCCGCCCTCGTCGTCGTCGATCTGCAGCGCTACTACCTCGATCCCGAGGCCGCTTATTGCGCCTACCACGAGGCATCCTACCCCGGAGCGCTCGACTACATTCACGAACGTTGCCGCGACGTCGTCGTGCCCACGGTCGCCCGGCTTCAAGCGGATTTTCGGCAGCGAGGTTGGCCGGTCGTGTTCCTCTGCCTGTGCAGCTCCCGTGAGGACCGGAGCGACCTCATTCCAATGTTTCGACGGTGCGAGAACGACTCGGCCGCAGCGGGATTTCCCGGCTTTTATCCGCTGGCTGGCGAGCCGCTCGGTATGCCCGCTCCGGAACTAGCTCCGCTTCCAGGCGAGTTGCTCCTCTACAAGACGACGTTTAGCGGCTTCAACTCGACCAAACTACATTCCCAATTACAAGGGCTTGGCGTCGATACCCTCGTGATCACCGGAATCGTCACCAGTTTGTGTGTTGAAACCACTGCCCGCGATGGCGCCGACCACGGCTACCGTATTGTCATGGTCGAGGACGGCCAATCTGACTTCGATCGGGCACGACACATCAGATCGCTGCGCAGCTCCGCAGGTGTCTGCGACGGGGAGATCCTCGCTGGTGAACAAGTAGTCACTTACCTTGAATCCGGACAGCGCCCGCCGGAGTTTTTGAGTTCGTAGGTCTAGCTTCGACTACGGGACCTCCGCAAGCGGACGCAACGGCTTCCCAGCCGGGGCCGACTTGCCAATAGCGAAAAGGACAAATACAGCGTCCTGAGCGAGAACCCTCTTGCGTAGCGCCCCGCTCTCCTCCACATAACGGGCTTATGAGCACCGCACATCGCATTGCTGTTTTGGCCGGAGACGGAATTGGGCCCGAGGTTATGACCGAGGCGCGCAAGATCCTCGACTCGGTGGCTGAGTCTGAGGGAATTACTTTGGAGTATGATGAGAAGCTCGTCGGTGGTGCTGCCATCGACGCTACAGATTCTCCGTTGCCTGAAGATACGCTGAAAGCCTGTGAGGCAGCTGACGCGATTCTCTTTGGATCGGTCGGTGGTCCTAAGTGGGAAAATCTGCCACCGGATCAACAACCGGAGCGCGGAGCTCTTTTGCCACTGCGGAAGCATTTCGGCCTTTTTGCCAATCTTCGCCCGGGCGTCTGTTTCCCGGCACTGACGAGTGCTTCTCCGGTTCGTGCGGATATTGTCGAAGGCGGGTTCGATGTGCTTTGTGTGCGTGAGCTTACCGGCGGTATCTACTTCGGTTCACCAAAGAGCCTCGAGGTAGTCAATGGCGAGCGCGTTGCCATCGACACGATGATCTATTCCGAAAGCGAAGTTGAGCGGATCGCCCACGTGGCATTCACCGCAGCTCAAGGTCGCGACAAGCGTCTCACCTCGATCGACAAGGCCAACGTCCTGCAAAACGGCATCCTCTGGCGAGAAACGGTCGAGCGTGTGGCCAAGGAATATCCCGAGGTCACCCTCGATCACCTCTACGTGGACAACGCTGCCATGCAGCTGATTCGACGTCCGAAGGAATTCGACGTCATCTTGGCGCCTAATCTGTTTGGCGACATTCTTTCGGACGAGATGGCCATGATCGCTGGTTCCCTAGGAATGCTTTCCAGTGCTAGCCTAGGTAAGTCCAAGGGCGACGGTCTCTACTTCGGAATGTATGAGCCGTCCGGTGGCAGTGCTCCAGACATCGCTGGTCAGGGAATTGCCAATCCGATCGCACAGATTCTTTCGGCATCAATGCTCCTTCGCTACAGTCTTGGCTACGCATCAGCGGCTGACCGGATCGACGCTGCGGTTCGAAAGGTCATTGATGACGGGCTTCGCACCGGAGATATTTTCACCAACGCGGAAGGCACCAGAAAGGTCAATACTGCAGAAATCGGCGACGCCATTTTGGCCGCCTTGTAGACTAACTACAGCCCGACCAAGTTCAGGCCCCCTACCATGAGTCGCGATTTTCCAGATCCCGTTGAGCCATCGTCCCTAGGACGTGGAAAGACCATTGCTATTGTGGCGAGCGTTTACAATTCCAAGTATGTCGATGCGATGCTCGATTCTGCCACAGCGGAGTTGGAGAAGGTCATGCCGGATGCCAAGCGCCCGGTGTTTCGCGTCCCTGGCGCATTTGAGGTTCCGGTGGTGGTCAGTTACCTTGCTGAGCATGCACGGCCGGACGCGATCATTGCCTTGGGCGTGGTGATTCAGGGCGCTACGGCGCACGCGGATCTCGTTGGGGAATCGGTAACCACGGCGCTTCAGGAAATCGCCTGCGTCAGCCAGATACCGGTTATCCATGAAGTGCTCCTAGTCGAAACCGAGGAGCAGGCCAAGGCCCGGACCATGGGCGCGGAAATCAACCGCGGAACTGAAGCTGCTCGTGCGGCAATCAACATGGTCGAACTCTTTCACAAGCTAGACACCGTCTACCCGTCGAACTCTTCTGGCGACTCCCAATCATGAGTGAGGATCGCAAGAGAAGCCCCGGCTCACGTCGGCTTCGGGAATCGACACTGAAGTTTCTCTACGCCTGTGACGTCGCTGGTGTGGCTCCGGAAGAACTCGGAGATGTCTACTGGCCACTGGCTCAGGAGCACGACCTTCGGCAGCTGGCAAAAGGCCGACTTGCGGCGCTTCGACAGCTTGAGGACGGGAAGAATGGCAGGACTGGTCGCGCGACCGCGCTGGCCAAACACAGTGATGCAATTCTCACCGCCATGCGTGCTCACGACGAGGCGGACGCAGCTCGCGAACAGTGGATGCGACTGAGAGGAAATGTCAGCGAGATCGGCCACGGCATTGACGAACTGATCACTGCTCTGAAGGGGGCGACCGATGAAGACGCTGCCCAGTTGCTTGGCGCGTCGCTGGCCCCTGTCTTCGCTAGCTACCAGAAGCTCCCGGAGATCATCACCGCCCTAGAAGAAGCGGCACTCCCCTGCCCCGCTGCCCGCAAGTCGTTGGAGCCCGTGGAGGGAGCGCTGAAACGACTGCGGGAACTCGCAAAGATCGCTGGCGCTATCGAAGATCCACGGCTTGGCCTCGAGGACGAACAGATCGCCGACCTGCAACGCCGTGCGACACGGATCAGTAGCGAGCAACAGGGCCCGCAGAAACGTGCGACGGAAATCTGGGCAACTCTCGAAGGGCTCGACGAACTGATCGAAGCCACCTCGGAAAACTACAAGTTGTCGCGGATCGACCCGGTCGACCGGTGCATTCTCCGCCAGGCGATCTATGAGATCCGCTACGACGATTCGATCCCCCCACTGGTTGCTCTCGATGAGGCCTTGGAGTTAGCCAAGGTGTTCGGTTCCGGAGATTCTCGCGCGTTTATCAACGGTATCCTCAATGCCCTTCTTCCTTCCGGTGACACGAAAGCAAAAGCCGAAAACGCTTAGGTGAACCTGCGCAGAAGCGCTCCAGTAACCCAATGAATGAAGAAGGCCAAATTTACTTGGGTTTCGATATCGGCGGGACCAAAACTGCGGTTTCCATCTCGTCGATCGCCGGCGGAATTCTCTCACGCAAGGCCTTCCCGACCGAGGGGTACTTAGGTCCTGAAGACGCCACCCGGCGGATGATTGAGGCAGGCCATCAACTGCTCTCCGATCAGCCTGCCAAGGTTTCCGGAATTGGTATTTCGGTCGGTGCCATGTTCGACCCAGCTGACGGGCGCTTCGGCGCCGCCCCCCATCTCCCGGGCTGGACGGGACATCCGATTGTCGAGGCCTTGAGATCGGCCTTCTCGCTACCCGTAGCAGCAGACAATGACGCCAACGCCTGCGCGCTAGCCGAGTGGAGGTTCGGTGCGGGACAAGGCGTCGATCATCTGGCTTTTCTGACGTTTGGGACCGGACTCGGCGCCGGCTTGATTCTAAATAGTCAGCTGTACGGCGGTAGATCGAATCTAGCTGGCGAGATCGGTGCGACTCGCGTGGCCGAATCCGGGCCGCCGGTTCGCGATAAGCCTGGGTGTCTGGAGGGCTTTGCCTCTGGAGCTGGTATCGCAGGGCTGGCAGCACGTGTCCTGACCCAGCATTCGGACAAGGCGACGGTCCTTGTGGACGGCGCAACGGCGAAGGATGTCGCTGACGGTGCTCTAGCAGGCGACGAACTCTGCCTTGCCATTCTCGACGAGGCGGGAGATAAGCTCGGTCGCGGCTTGGCCATCCTGCTCGACCTACTCAATCTCGAAATGGTGGTCATCGGTTCGATCTTCGCTCGGTGCGAGGATTTGCTCCGTCCCTCGATGGAAGCGGCTCTCGAACGGGATGCGATGCCGCTGGCTCGGCGTGATTGTCGGATCGTTTCCGCCACTCTCGGGGAGCAGATCGGCGACTATGCGGCGCTAGCCTTAGCTTCGGCTTCGCGGTAATAGCCTCTGGATCAGACGAAAGGCGTGCTTTTCTCGCCCGCGATCTCGGCTATCGTTGCCCATGCCTCGTGCCCTACTCATCGTCCTCGACAGTGTCGGGGTCGGTCATGCCCCTGATGCTGACGACTTCACTGACGAAGGTGCGAATACCCTTGGTCATATCTACGAAAGCCAGAAGGCTTCTGGATTTTCCCTGCCATTTCTCGAAAGCCTCGGGCTGGATTTGATTATGCGGGGTGCAGCCGGTGAGGATATAAGTGCAGATTTCGATGCCCGGAAACCTCCGGCTTCCATCGGCTGGATGAAAGAAGCCTCCCTCGGCAAGGACACCACTACGGGTCATTGGGAGATGGCGGGATGTATTACCGAAGTTCCGTTCTCCCTCTACGATATGTTCCCCCAGAGCGTCATCGAACCGATCGAGGAGATCTGCAATGTCCGGCTCATCGGCAACTACCCACAGAGCGGGACCATGATCCTCGAAGAACTCGGCGAGGAGCACTACCGCACTGGCAATCCGATCCTCTACACGTCCGCAGATTCGGTCATGCAGATCGCGGCACACGAGGAGATCATCCCGGTAGATCTTCTTTACGAGATGTGTGAGGTCGCCCGCGAATTCGCCGATAAACTCGGTGTCGCCCGCGTCATCGCCCGGCCGTTCGTCGGTAAGATCGGGAGCTTCGAGCGGACCTCCAACCGAAAGGACTTTTCGATGGTTCCTCCCTACAACGTTCTCAATAAGCTCAACGATGCCGGAAAGCCCGTCGTTGGCATAGGCAAGATTAGCGACATCTTCGCCGGGAAAGGGATTTCTGGATCTAACCCTACGACGACGAACACCGCTGGTATGCACGCCATCGAAGAGCAGTGGAGCCAGATGGAAGACGGACTCGTCTTTGCCAATCTCGTCGATTTCGACACCAAGTTCGGTCACTGTCGCGACCCTGCCGGCTACGCGCAGTGCCTCGACGAGTTCGATCGATGGTTCGCCAAATTCGTGGAGACCATCGGCCCCGATGATCTCGTTCTTGTCACGGCCGATCATGGCAACGACCCGACCTGGCGCGGCACTGATCACACCCGCGAGATGGTGCCGCTCATCGCCTTCGCACCTGGTGATCCCGAGCTGTTGGGTGAGCGGTCGACCTTCGCCGACATCGCATCGACCCTGACCACCCACTTCGGCTTCGACCCGTGGCCGACCGGAACTCCGTTCCTTTAACTCAAGGCCATGCACATTCCTTCCCTGATCGAAAAGAAGCGCGACGGCGGAGTCCTCAGCGAGGATGAGATCCGTGAGATCATCACGGCCTTCACCTCGGGAACGATGGCCGACTACCAGATGAGCGCCCTCTCGATGGCAATCTATTTCCAGGGCATGGATGAGGCAGAAACGGCCGCCTTGACCACTGCCATGCTGGAGAGCGGCGACACGCTGCAACACCCGGCAGGCCACCCGCCCATCGTCGATAAGCACTCTACTGGGGGGATTGGCGACAAGGTCTCCCTGGTTCTTGCTCCCCTGCTCGCCTGCGACGATGTCCATGTGCCGATGATTTCGGGGCGCGGTCTTGGCATCACCGGGGGAACATTAGACAAGCTCGAGTCGATTCCTGGTTATCGGGTCGACCTAAGCTCCGAAGAAATCTATGCGACCCTCGCCGACGTCGGCTGTGTCATCACCGGGCAGACCGCTGGAGTCTGCCCCGCAGACAAGAAACTCTACGCTCTCCGCGACGTCTCAGGCACCGTACCGTCCCAGTCGCTGATCGTCGCCAGCATCATGAGCAAGAAGCTCGCCGAATCACTCGACCGCCTGGTGCTGGATGTAAAGTTCGGCTCCGGTGCATTCATGAAGACCCGGAAGGAAGCGGAATCCTTGGCCGCCGCCATGTGCTCCGTTGGCGAGCGTGTCGGCGTAGAGACCAAGGCAGTGCTCAACCCCATGGACGAGCCGCTCGGCTGCGCCGTTGGCAATGCTCTGGAGGTTCAGGAAGCGGTTCATACTCTATCCGGAGAAGGCCCACAGGATCTGGTGGATGTCGTCCTCGATCTCGCCGCCGAAGTCGCCTTGGCCGACCGCCCACAATTAGAGTCCTGGCTTAGCGACGGATCCGCCTTGGAAAAGTTCCGCCAGATGGTTTCCGCCCAAGGAGGGGAAGTCGACAAGCTCGAAACCATCGGAGACCTCCATCGCGCTCACTACTGCGCCGATGTAAAGGCTGAGCAGTCAGGCACCCTGTGCGGAATCGATGCCGAGACAGTCGGCCGCGCTCTACTCAAGATCGGCGCCGGCCGCCAGTCTGCCGGAGACGTGATCGACTTCACGGTTGGCGCCGACCAAATCCGCAAGACTGGAATCCAAGTCACCGCCGGGGATTCACTGATGCGGGTCCATGCGCCAAGCAAAGCAGCCTTGGCTCAAGCCGTCACCGAGATCGCAGGTGGGATTGCGATCAGTTAGCTAGCTAGTGCCTGGGAGAAAACGCATCATTCACCCGCTGGAGCCCTACTCGGGGTCGATTGCGACCAGCAAGGGGGCTTCCGCGATGCTCTTCGTGGGCCCTGTGACGATCTGAAGAGGGTCTTGGGGGATGCGCGGTCAGGTCTCGTACACGGGCGGGCAGGGGGCCGCTGTCGCGCCCGCCAGATCCCGCCATGTCCGGTCGTTGCTACTAGGCGGCTCGGGATC